>Ga0082335_1000927_pt1 | contig 68095 bp, 63 predicted proteins | sample Subgrocontami58m_FD_72375 | JGI IMG/M metagenome (GOLD analysis project Ga0082335, IMG submission 72375) | Subsurface groundwater microbial communities from S. Glens Falls, New York, USA - GMW37 contaminated, 5.8 m (SPADES assembly) (version 2) ... | reverse complement strand
GCGCCAGGGTGTGGCCGCACCAGGCGCCCGCGCGGGGGGGGGGGGGGAGGGGCGCGCGTCCCGAGACTCACGTGGTGAACCGACCCTCCCCTAACCCCTCCCTGGAAGGGAGGGGAAAAAGCTCAACCCTCCCCAGAACTCCTCTTGATAAGTGCGGCGGTCGACTCTGTCGAGCGACTCCGGCTGGGCAAGAGCCTTCCAGCCTCCTGGCGAGCCCAGCGAAGGGTTCTCGGCCTGTGGGCCTCGAACAATAGTTGTTCGGAGCTTCACTTTCCTTTTTGAAGCCACTTCACGAGATAATTCCGTCGGGTAATGCTATACTTTCGGCACATCATGCCTGCCTACCGACAGGCAAACGCAACTAGCAGGAGGGTTCTGTGGAATATAGGCAACTGGGCAAATCAGGCCTGGCCGTTTCGGCGGTCGGTCTGGGAGGCAATACCTTTGGCCGCTACGCCGACGAGAGCGGCACGGCGGCCATCATTCATCGGGCGCTGGACCTGGGGATAAACTTCCTGGATACCGCCGACATCTATAATCGTGGTGTGTCCGAGGAGTTTGTGGGCAAGGCAATCAAAGGGAGGCGCGGCCAGGCCATCGTCGGCACCAAGGCGGCAGGACAGATGGGAGAAGGGCCAAATAATGCCGGCGCGTCCCGCCAGCATCTCATCGACGGTGTTCATGCCAGCCTTCGGCGTCTGGATACCGACTATATCGACGTGTTTCAGGTGCACTTTCCCGATCCAAAAACGCCCGCGGAAGAGACGATGCGTGCGCTGGATGACCTGGTGAGCCAGGGCAAGATCCGCTACATTGGCTGTTCCAACTATTCGGCCTGGCAGATTTGCGAGGCTCAGTGGGTTGCCCAGACCCATCATCTGACGCCCTTCGTCTCAGTGCAGCCGGCGTACAACCTGCTGAACCGTGGCATAGAGCGAGAGCTGATCCCCTTCTGCAAGGAGTATGGCATCGGCATCATACCCTACAGCCCGCTGGCCAGCGGCTTCCTCACCGGAAAGTACCGCCAGGGCCAACCGGCGCCAGAGGGCACCCGGGGCTATAACAACCAGATGTTCGGTCGGATAATGACGGACCGCAACTTTGAGATTCTTGGCAAGCTGGAGGACTTTGCCCAGCAGCGCGGCCACGGCGTGGGCGAGTTGGCCATGGCCTGGCTATTTGCTCAGCCCATGGTGTGCACTGTCATCGCAGGCGCCACCAAGCCTGAACAGGTGGAGGAGAATGCCAAGTCTGTCGAATGGAAGCTGACACCGGAAGAAGTCCAGGAACTCGATCAGGTCACCCGCTGATGGTCATAGCCGTCCTAGACGATTATCACGGCGCATTCCAGCATGATCCCGCCATAGACCGCCTCCGCCAGCGCGCGGAGGTGCGGGTGTACACGCGGCCGCTCACACCTGAGGAGCGGCCGCGCGAGCTACGGGATGTGGAGATCGTCATTGCGCTGCGGGAGCGCACGCGCTTTGACGAGGCCTTTTTCAGAGACGCGCCCCAGCTCAAGCTGATCGCTCAGACGGGAGGCGTGGGACCGCACCTGGATATGGATGCGGCGACCCGCGCCGGCGTGCTGGTGGCCACAGGTCGCGGCGGCTCTTCTGCGAGCACCGTGGAGCTAACCTTTGCGCTCATGATGGCGGTGATGCGCCGCATCCCGCAGAGTGATGCGCTGCTGCGGCGCGGGCAGTGGGTCACGCCCTTCGGCGTGACGCTTCACGGGAAGACCCTTGGCATCGTGGGACTGGGCCGCATCGGGAAAGACGTCGCCCGTATTGCGGGCGCGTTTGGCATGAAGGTGCTGGCCTGGGGCAGGAGCCTCACCGCCGAGCAGGCGGCCGCGGTAGGGGCCAGCGCAGTGAGCCTGGAAGAGGTGCTGGGCCAGTCAGACGTGGTATCGGTGCACCTTGCTCTGAACGCTGGGACAAGAGGATTCCTGACAAAGGAGCATCTTGGTCTGATGAAGTCAGGCGCATTCTTCGTCAATACCGCTAGAGGCGCCATAGTGGATGAGGCCGCGCTCCTGAGACTGCTCCAAACAGGGTATCTTGCCGGAGCGGGACTGGATGTGTTTATGCAAGAACCATTACCGGCGGACAGCCCGTTTCTGACCCTAGAAAACGTGGTGCTCACTCCCCACGCGGGCTGGCCTGCCGACATAAGCTATGTTGCATTTGCGGAAGCCTGCGCACAGAACATCGAAGCGTTCTTAGACGGAACCCCCAAGAACGTGGTGAATCCGGCGGCTGCAACATAGCGTCTCAAGGTTTATGTTGAACCCGCTACGCAGCCACGGCGAAGAGTGGGCTTTTTTTCTGACCGAGGATTAAACTTAGTTGCTCAGCCAACTCGTGAGCGGTGGCGGATGCCGTCAGCTTGGCGGCCAGCGCAAACCCGATCTTCTTCTCTGAGTACTGGGACAGGGCGACCACAGGAAGGCTCCGTAATTTAAGGCTCTGCTTCAGAAAAGCAAAGACGGAGGCCATGTCTTCCGGCTCAAGTTCGGATGTTAGCACAACAGCCTCTGGCGCGGGGCTCAATTCCTCAGCGGTGCCGATCTTCCGCAACTGAGTCAGAATGGATGCGTAGCCCTCGTGGTCCAGTCCCAACGAGAGGTCCCAGGACTCCTGGAGCGTCTTACCAACGACGATGACACGTGGCGCCCGTTTTGTGGAGACGGCCTCCGGCCGTTTTTCTAGCAACTCTATCACGGTTCTTCTCCTCTACTACACCAGACGTTCGTTTGGTTCACGTCGATCATCGCATGGGTACCAAAGACAATCATCGGCCAATCGGCTGAGGGTACGATAGGCCAAAGGGAGAGAAATACTGCAAGGAGCCATTTGGGGTGCCATTTTGGTGAGTGAATCAGGGCGATTGCAAAGTCGCGTTGGTTCCAATGTTCCGCTCGTCCTGAGCTAGGTCGAAGGATGAGCGGAACCGCCCGTTCATGGTTCCCTTCGGCTATGCTCTCGCCCAGGCGAGTCGCCTCTGGAGACAGGGTAAACTCTCGGCTCACCACGAACGGGCTTTGCGTGCTGCCTGGACTTTGCAATCGCCCTGGAGTGAATACAGTGCCTTGTCACGAGCAGCATAAAGTGTGATACTTTCCTAATCTCTCGCACTAGGAAGGAAAAATCCCATGAAACGAGTCCTGTTACTTCTCGCCACCGCGCTGGGCATTGCAGGCTTTGCCTTGCTGCCCCAGGAGGCAGCCGTCTCCGCGCCAGCGGCAGAGACATCGACCCCGGTAACCATGACTTGCAGCCGTCCGGTGCTGGACGTGGCCACCGGACAGCCCGTGTCCATCGGCGGCATCCCCTGGTACGCGGAAACCGGTGACACCATCCAGAGCCATGAGTGGCAGGGTCGCACCCGCTACGAGTACGGCGGTCGCCGCTACCACTACATTGGCGGCGTTGCCGGACCCAACCGCGTCTTTATTGTGGAAGATTGCACCCAGCCGCAAGCGCCGCCTGCGCCCGCGGTGCCGCCCACGGTCACGCGGATTGCGGACGATGTCTATGTCTTCAGCCATTCCGGGTACACCACCATGTTCATCGTGACCGATGAGGGCGTCATCGTCGGCGATCCCATTGGAAACGCTAGGGCGCGCCTCCTCAAGGATGCCATCCAAGCGGTCACGCCGCTACCGGTGCGCTACATGGTCTATAGCCATCACGATGCCGACCACAACACCGGCGGCGCGGTCTTCAAAGAAACCGCCACCTATGTGAGCCATGTGACCGCCAAGGACAAGATCGCCGCCCGTAACGATCCCAACTCCCCTGTGCCCGATATCACCTTTGAAGACCGTATGACGCTCCGGTTGGGAAGGGCACGGCTGGAGCTCTCCTACGTTGGACGCAATCACTCCGACAGCAGCATCGTGACGCTCTACCCCGCCGGACGCGTGGCCTTCATTGTCGACTTTGCTCCCACCAATAGCCTTCCCTTCGGTACCCGCAATGAGGACTACGTTGCGGAGTGGATCGAGTCGCTGCGGCGCGTGGAGGCTATGGATTTCGACACCATCATCCCCGGACACGGGGATCCCGGCCCCAAAGAGTGGGCCACCAAGGTCAGGGAGTATTTCCAGGACCTGATCACGGCCATCGAGAACGCCGAGCGCCTGGGGCTTGCGCCCCGCTCACCGCAGATGATTGCCTCGGTGCGGGCGGCCCTCTTCCCCAAGTACGGGTCCTGGGACGTCTTCGGCCCACGTCTGCCGGACAACGTTCGGGGAATGTACGAGTACTGGGACCGCATGGGACGCTTCCCTGTACGTTAGCGAAGGAAGCAGCCGCTCCGGCGCGCTTCACTCACAATGGGGGCTGCGCGTCGGGGATTTCCGTGAGGCTTGTTGTTCGGCGAAATACCGTATGCTAAGATGCCAGCAGCGGGGTGTGGCGCAGCCCGGTAGCGCGCTTCGTTCGGGACGAAGAGGTCGCCAGTTCGAGTCTGGCCACCCCGACCATTATCTCTCTTCTGCTTTAATCATGTAGAGTTCAGTGCTTGCGCTCGCCTGCGTGCACGGCTGTGATTGTTAGTGCAGTCGTGTTATTAGGAAACCAGGACTTCTACCACTGGTGATTCATCCCGATGTTCGTCCAGTGGTGACGAAATCAGACTCGTCTGCAAGTTGGGATGGGTCAGCAGGAAGGACACCGCGAAGGTGCGCCTCTTCTTCATTTGCTCGAATCTCGATTTGGAACCTGCGGACTAACCGAGGCCGCCCCTCAGTGTTGAAGTTCCCGCCGAAGAAGAAGTGGGAGTCTGCTCAAGGACGAGCAGGAGCTTTCAGCAGAGGCTAGCCGGGGAAGGCTATCAGTTCGGGCTGGCCGATGTCACGGATGCCGAACTCCTCGTCCGGTGTGAGGCCGCAGAGGCGGTTGTGCGGGCGTTGGTGGAGAGCAGCCATGTTGGCGCAGGTAGTAGAGCTGGAGATGATGCCAATAGTGTTCCTGCGAAGCGCTCCCGCCTCGACGGTGAGTGGATGGACGCATATGTCTTGAACTAGCAAAACGGGGCGCTCTTTTCCAAGGCACCCTCGTCTCGTTTGTGAGGTCTTTTTTTGACAGGGAGGACCTGCGCGACTTGCGATTTGAACTCTACTTTGACGGGAGAATGACAACGGCGGTGCCCTGCTGGGCCCTCTCGCCCTTCTGGTTCTCAATGTAGATGTCCAGAGTTACCAAGTTCTCTCTATCCACTGTCGCCGTATCAGTTATGACACCCTTACAGGTGAGGGTATCTCCCGGCTGGAGATAGCGCCGAAAGTTCACGTCCATGCTCTTAAGCTTTCCCTGGGCTCCCTTCCAACTCGTGAGGAGCTGGGCTAACAAGGCCATGCTCATATGCCCAGGCAGGATAACACCAGTGAACCCCTCTGAGCGGGCCACATCGTCGCTGGTGAAACGGCTAGGCACGCCGCCGCCCCACACCCCCATGAAAGTATCCAACTGCTCTCGTGTCGGGGTCTTGACCAAAGGGCCAATCTCGTCGCCCATCGACACATCCTCAAAATAAACCTGTGTCATTGCCTTATGTCCCTTCGCACGTTGATTCGATCCAGTACCACCTTCAATTCCCCGTTCTGGTTGCTGAACGTGGTGCGCCGGACCGCGAACACCATGGTCCCGGTGCGACCAGTCTTGGCATAGACGTTGTGGACTTTCGCCTTTGCGTGGATGGTCTCACCGGCTTTTATGGGTTCGACGAACTCGACATGTTGCCCGGCGTCGAAGCCAGTCGTGCCGAAGTTTACCTTGGGGTCTGGCCCTGCCCCAACGCGCAGTACGTTGTAGAACAGAGGTGGCGCTATAAGAGCGCCATAGGGGCCAGCCTTGGCAGCCGCTTCGTCTACGTGTAGGGGATTGGTTTCACCGAGGGCGGTAGCGTAGGCGATAATCTCGTCCGCGGTTACCTCATGGCTTCCCACTTCGACCTCCACTCCCAGCACGCTGCGGTCGAAGTCAATTGTGTCGGTTACGTCTACCTCTGTGTCTGCCATAGCGTATTCCTCCTGGTACAGGTTGACCTTTGTTGCGTGGTCTTGAATGAACGGTAGCTGTCGACAAGCTCGTGCAATGTGTTGTATCCCCTATTTCTAAGCCGCGAAATTAGGCGCTAACAGCTGTAATCCCGTCCGACACTTTGGTGTCCTCTAGGACAGCGGCATGGAACTCACCCAGGTACAAGGCTTCCACGAGGTCCTCCACGCGAGTCACCGAAGTGTGGAAATCGGTGATGTACTTCCCCACAGTATTCACGTAGTGAGAGTCGCTGCCGCCAATGCAGGAGAAGCCGTATTCAGCCGCTAGCTTGGCCGCGAGGCTGTTCTCTTCCGCGTTGCTCCCGCCGTTGATCAGCTCCACAGTCTGAAAGTCATCGATCTTGGCACCGTTCAGCACGTGCTGCCAGAGGCCAATGCGCGGCCTGCCGGGGTGTGCGGCCACTGCGTAGCCGCCCGTGTCCTTGACCGCCTGGATAACATCGTGGGAAGGCAGCTCAATATTCTTGAAGTTGAACTCTCTGGTCAGCTTGGGCGAAACTCCGTATACCAAAAGGTGCCCCAAATCCGTCTCGATTTCGGAGCCCTTTAAGACTACCACGCCGTATTGCTCTGCCAAGTCTGCGTAGTCCGCCTCGAAGGAGAACCCCCTGTGCTCGGTAAGGACTATGCCGTCCACTTGGTATCCTTTCTTCCGGATGGCGAGGATCCATTTGAGATACGCTTCCACGGTTGCGCCGGCATCGTCCGACAACTTGGAATGCATGTGCATATCGATGAACAATGTGTTGCTCCACAGGTTGTTTTATCGCTCTTTTCCGTCAGGAGGGGTTTCGATGGCCCACAGACAGGCAACGGGCAAGAAAGCGGTGGATCTGGTTGGTAGCATGGTCGTCATCGACCACAGCCGCATATTAACATGAATTGGTTGTTCGCCCATTTGCCGTTTGTCAGGCGGGTGCAAGCAACGACTTGGAACAGGGATGCAAAGAAGCCCTGGACGCTCTGAGTTTCCAGGGCTTCCCCAAAACAGCTTAACGGCCCTTCCAGACGGGCTGCCGCTTCTCCGCAAAGGCCCGAGGCCCTTCCTTCGCATCCTCTGATCCGAGGACGACTTCGTTCACCCAGGGGACCCAACGGTAGGACTCGTCGAGGTTGAAGTGCCGCCAGTAGCTCGCGACGGCCTTCGTGCCTCGGACAGAGAGCGGCGCGTTGGATGCGATCATCTCCGCAATACGAACCGCCTCGTTCATCAGCTGGTCTTTCGGCACCACGCTGTGCACGAAGCCGATGCGCTTGGCCTCCTCCGCGGAGATCAGGTCGCCGGTCAGCAGGATGTACATCGCCTCGCCGTAGGGGATGAGGCGGGAGAGATTGTGAATGCCATAGCCGGCCAGGATGCCCCGCTTGATCTCCATCAGGCCGAACTGCGCGTGGTCGGCCGCGATGCGGATATCGCAGTCCATGGCCCGCTCCATGCCGCCGCCGATGGCGAAGCCGTTGATGGCGGCGATGAAGGGCTTGGGGTTGCGCGCGAACGAGAAGCCCCCATCGACGCGGGTCACGCGCGCGGACGGGGTCGCGGTCTGGCCCCGTGCCGACATCTCCTTGAGGTCGGCGCCGGCGGAGAAGGCCCGCTCTCCGGCACCCGTGACGATGCCCACCCGCATCTCAGGGTCGGCGGTGAAGTCCTCCAGCGCTTCGTTCAGTTCCTGCCCCATGGTCCCGCCCAGCGCGTTGAGCCGCTCGGGCCGGTTCATGGTGAAGATGGCGTAGTGTTCCTTCTTTTCGTACAGCAAGTCCGCCATACTTTACTCCTTTGTTTTTGTAATGATGGTGGAACTTCATTCCCTTGCGGAGTGGAAGTTGTAGATAGTCCCATCCTGACTTACATGCAACGCTCGGCCAGGTTTGGCTCAATCTTGCTCATGATAGGCCAGGGGATCATACCGGGACTCGGGGGTTCATAGCCGGTCGCACCGGGAACGAGGTCGCACCGGTGCTTGAGGAATGCAGAGCGAGAGTGGGCGAGTGGTTGTCGGTCGGAAGATTGAATATGCGCCACCACGGTCCCAATACGATGAACCAAGCCCGACGTGTCAGCATTATTTCTCCTTAGTTGAACCGAGTCAATAAACCCCCAAGAACAAGTTTCGACTGCGTTCCGGTTGATTACCGGGAGCTAAGACTGCTCTTACGGACCATTCGATAACTAGTTTGGCAAAATCTAGGAACAACGTTAGCGCCTGTCAAGCGCGAAAATCTGAACTTTGACTAAGGACTTTCGAGACGTTCTATTTGTCCATCCAGATCTGTTTGTAATGATTCACGTTGTAGCCGCCGGCGGATGGATCCTGGACGTAGCCCTTCACGTAACTCCAGGTGCCTAGCTGAGCTTTGCCCCAGGAAAGGATAATCTTGATCTGTAGCGGAATGGCATATTTCTCCATGTCCCACACTAGGGGTTTGCGTTTTGCGGGGTCCAACTCCTGGGACTGCTTGATGTACAACTCGTTAACCTTCATATCGCATAACCCGGAGTAATCGCGGAAGGCGCCGCAAACGTATAACTCGCTGTAGTGGGCATCCGGGTCGTCGAGTGCAAGCCCGTGACCCCAGGGCAGCATGTCGAAGTCCAACTTGACCGCAGCGTCATACGCTGGACCCGAATCCAGGATCTTCATCGGGGCGGTGGCAATGCCAACCTGCTTTAACTGGTCAGTAAGGTAGACGGCCAAATCCTCCTGGCCCTTGCGCACAGTGAAGGTCGTTTCGAATCCCGTAGGAAAGCCCGCATCAGTCAGGAGCTTCTTCGCCTGAGCTTTGTTTGCTGCGGCGTCGGGGCCGTATCCGGGAAGCTTCGCAAGCTCCTCGGGCGGCAACGCGTACTGGCTGGTCGGCGGAACGTATCCGCCTGCTCTTCCCAAACCACCCTGGATCGCTTTGATGAAGCCTGGCCGGTCGATAGCATAGCTAATGGCCTGGCGGACTTGCATATTGTCAAAAGGCTTGCGCTTGGCATTCATGTTCAGAGTTTGCCAGCTGATGGAATCCTGATTCTGTATATTGATCTTGTCCCCCAGGGTAGTACGGATCTGGTTCTCCTGGTCTGCATTCAGGCCAAATAGATCCACCTGGCCGGTGCGGAAGGCAGCAAACCGGGTCCCCGGGTCTGGAATCATGAACATCTGAACGCCATCCAAGTAAGGGACTCCGGACTGCCAGTAGTTCGGATTCTTCTCTAAGGTAACACTGGTGCCGCGGACGTATTCTTTCAGCTTAAAGGCCCCGGTCCCCATCATCTCCTTCTTGTAGATATCGTGGCCCTTTGACTCCGCGTAGTCCTTGCTGTAGATTGCCATCCAGCCCTGCGCCAGGGTCGGCAAGAAGCCTGCATACGGGCGATTGAGGGTGATACGGACGGTGAAATCGTCCACAATATCTATTCTATCGATGGGCTCCAGTCCACCTTGCCTGGTGCTGACTAAGCCACTAGGTGGGCTCCTCATCCAGTCGAAGCTGAACTTCACGTCCTTGGCCGTCATGGGTGTGCCGTTAGAAAACTTGACGGCCTGACGTAGATGGAAGGTGACCTGCTTGCCATCCGGGCTCACCTCCCACTTCTCTGCCAGGTCAGGAATGATCTTGCTAAAATTATACGGATCGAAGATCAAGAGATTGTTGTATGCAGGCCATGTGACATTTTGCATGGCATTGGTGGAGTTGGAATAGAGATCGAAGTTCGGCGGGTCATCAATTTGCGCCCTGCGCAGAATCCCGCCGTACTTGGGCTCACCCTTTGTGAGGAAAGGCGCCTTGGTGTTCACCTCGTCCGTGCCAATGGACGTCCCGCTAGGACTGCCTGGATTGGTGGGGGTTTGCGCGGCTGGAGAACAGCCCAACATCAGAACCATCACCATGAAGAGCGCACCTGCAAAGTATGTTCGCAAAGAAATTGTCAGCATACCCGACTCCTTTTACTAGACTCATCCTCCGTATAGAGAAAGTATCCACAGCCCTCATTTCTTGTAGATACTTGAACGCAGATTTGATTGCTGTGTCCGTACAAGGTTGTTTTTTCCTATAAGATGTGCTCCTTTCGCTGCAAATTCAAATAGTGTAACACGGGACTTGTCAGCTTATCAATTGAGCCTATTCAGAGACTGCTGAATAAGAGCGTTGGTCGAGCCTGTCGAGACCATCGACCTTCTTCTCGACAAGCTCGAAGAACGGACGAATGACGCTCTCTTGCCGTTCAAGTCTGCGTTATTCAGCACTCTCCCTATTCACTTAGCTAAAACGTTACTGAGGGGGACGATGCCCACGGACGATGGGATGACGATCGATGGAGCGACGCAAGTACACGCAGTTGATACGGCCACGGTACGTCAAGCAGGTTGAGCGCAGCTCAGTCGGTTGCTCACGGAGATGGAAGCAGTAACCGGGCTCCACCACAAGAGCCTCGTGCGGCTGCTCCAGGCGCTCAACTTGCCACGGACACCAAACGCCCGCGATTCCGATGCAGGACTTATGGGCTTGACGCGGCCGACATGATCCGGGTGTTTGGGGGGTTAGCCTCCATCCGGTCCCGCACTTCCTTGCGGAATGCCTCTTGCTCGGTGTACGTGATCGAAAATTCCATTCCTTCCTCCTACGCTAAGGACTGAGGTTATCGGCCCTTCCAGACTGGCTGACGCTTCTCGGCAAAGGCCCCCGGACCTTCCTTGGCATCTTCCGAACTTAACACGACTTCGTTGACCCATGACACCCAGCGCGTGGATTCCCCAATATTGAAGTGCCGCCAATAGTTCGCGACAGCCTTTGTGCCGCGCAGCGACAGCGGCGCGTTGGCAGCGATCATCTCGGCGATGCGGACCGCTTCGTTCATCAGTTGCTCCTTCTGCACCACGCTGTGCACGAAGCCGATGCGCTTGGCCTCCTCCGCGGAAATCAGGTCGCCGCTGAGCAGGATGTACATTGCCTCCCCGTAAGGAATGAGGCGGGAGAGATTGTGAATGCCGTAGCCAGCAAGAATGCCGCGTTTAATCTCTAAGAGGCCGAACTGCGCGTGGTCCGCAGCGATACGAATGTCGCAGCTCATTGCTCGTTCCATGCCGCCGCCGATTGCGTACCCATTGATGGCGGCGATGAAGGGCTTAGGATGATACGAGAAGGGAAAGACGCTTTCAAGCACGCTCGAACCGGCTCTGGGAGACATCTGCTGACCGCTAGAGGCCGCCATCTCCTTCAGGTCCGCCCCGGCACTAAACGCCCGGTCCCCCGCCCCCGTAAGAATTCCGACCCGCATCTCAACGTCGGCGGTAAAATCTTCCATCGCCTCCTCCAGCTCCAGCTGCATGGCGCCGCCAAGAGCGTTCAGGCGATCGGGACGGTTCATCGTGAAGATCGCATAGTGGTCTTTCTTCTCGTACAGTAAGTCCGGCATACTTTGCTCCTTTTGTTCATAGGTTAGTTAGTAATCCGCCTCTTTAGTTCACCGCAAGGTGACGAAGCTTTCCGGCGAGTCCTCGCGGCGCCACCGGTTTCTAATAGAGACGTAGTTCTCAGTACAGCACGTTCTCGATGATCAGCTCGTTCATCTCGTCCACTGACAGGCCGAGCAACTCTTGGAACACATAGTCGTTATGTTCTCCCATCATCGGTGCCGGGCGCTCCGGCCTGGTGTCGAGAGAACTGAAGCGGAAGGCGACCTGATCGGTCAGATGACGGCCGCTCTCGGGGTGGTTTACCCACACGTAGTGCTCCCTGGCCTGCATCTGGAAGTCGTGCTCGAAGAGGTCTTCGGAGGTCTGCACCACCCCTGCGGGCACGCCTGCTTGCTGCAGTTGCATCATCACATCATAGGCGTAGTGGTCCTTCGTCCAGCCCGCGACCATCTTGTCCAGCTCTTCGACGTTCGTCAGCCGGCCGGCGGCGGAGAGGAAGCGCGGGTCAACGAGCCACTCCTGTTTCCCGGCGACTAGGCACAGCGCCTCCCACTCCTCGTCGTTCTGGACGGCGATGACCACCCAGCGGTCGTCGCCGATGCAGGGGTAATGGCCGTGTGGCGCCATAGACGGATGCCGGTTGCCGATGCGCCGTGGGACCCGTCCGTTGACCGTATACTCCAATATGGAAGTGCCGGTAGTGTTTATAACGCATTCGTACTGCGAGAAGTCGATAAACTGCCCCTTCCCCGTGCGCTTGCGATAGTGAATGGCGGCGAGGAGCGCAGTCATGCAGTGAGCGGGCACTAGGCAGAAATCGGTGTACGAGCCTTGCGGACCCACCGGCGGCGTGCCCTCAAAGCCCATGAGCATGTTCAGCCCGCCGACAGCCTTGAAGCCGGGCCCGAAGCCCGCGTAGTGGCGCTTGGGGCCGGTCATCCCCATCGCGGGCATATGAACAACGATGGTGTCTTCTTTGATCTCCTTCAGTGCTTCGTAGCTCAGTCCCCACTTGTCGATAGCGCGAGGGCTGAAGTTGGTTATCACGGCATCGCTGATCTTGACCAGCTCCCGGGCGAGTTCCAGGCCCTTGGAGTTATTCAGGTCGAGAAGGATGCCGCACTTGCCGGTGTTCAAGTTATTAAAGTAGAGGCTAGCATTAGGACTGGCCGGGTCCCCTACCTTCGGCTCCCCGGTACGAAAGCTGTCTACCCGGTGCTGCGACTCGACACGAATAATCTCGGCGCCGTTGTCCGCCAGCCACCCGGTACCTGTGGGTCCGGCGCCATACCATGTGAAGTCCAGGATCCGCAGGCCGCTTAGCGCTTTCTTGCCACCCATCTCTAACTCCTATATCGTCCCTACAGATTTCAGGGTCACCAGCCGCTCCCCGGGAATGCCCAACTCCCCATGATAGACTTCCATGTTGTGTTCGCCGATAAGCGGCGCGCGGCGGGAAATGCGCCAGGGAGTCCCGGACAGCCCATATGGTGCGCCGGGGTAGGTGATGGTCATGCCCAATTCACTGTGTTCGACATCTTGGAAGAAGTTACGGGTCTTAAGATGCGGGTCGTTGACGATGTCGGCCACGGTATACGTGGGGAACACGAACATGTGGTACCGCTGGCCGCCCTCTGTCAACTCGTCCATAGTGTGTGCGGCGGCGAAGCTGGTCATCACTTCCTGGATGTGGGCGGCCTCTTTTAGCCGCTCGTCCTCAGCATTGTACTTAGGGTCGGCTAGGTCATCGACAAAGCCTGTCTCGGTCAGCCAGGCTACCATGTCCACCCAGTTACGCGGCTGGGTGTACAGCCCGGTGATCCAGCCGTCCCTGCAGGGATAGAAGCTGCTGGCGTAGATGAGCGCGTTGCTGGTGCGCTGGCCGTAGCCGAACCGCTTGGCCACCTCCCCCTTGCCCGGCCAGAACATCGACTGGGGTTGAATGGTGAGGGCCACCGCTTCCTGCATTGAGATGTCAATGTACTGTCCCTCGCCTGTGTTATCGCGGTAACAGAGCGCCATCATGACGCCGACTGCAGCCTGCTCGCCGGCCAGGTAGTACGCTTGATTGGCGGCGCTCATCAGGGGCGGGTCGTCCGGCGAACCGGTCACGAACATGAGACCACCCATGGCATCCCCGACTATGTTGGTGGCTTTGAAGTGCTTGTAAGGGCCGGTCTGTCCCCAGGGCGTAATGGAGGCCATGATGAGGCCGGGATTGATCTCGGACAGATCCTCATAGCCGAGGCCCAGCTCTTGCATGTAGCCAGGCGGGAAGGTTTCGACGAGCACGTCCGCCTTTTCGACCAGCTGCCGCAGGATATTCTGCCCCTCGGGGTCCTCTAGGTTGAGGGTAACGCCCCGTTTACTCGTGTTGAAGAAGAAGTGATAAAGGCTCTTTTCCTCGTCCGGCTGGTTCTTCACAAACGGCCCGATGCGCCGCATGGGATGGCCGCCCGGCGGCTCGATACGAATGACGTCGGCGCCGAGGTCGGCCAGCATCTTGGTGCAGTAGACGCCGATCTCGCCCGTCAGGTCTAGCACCCGCAGGTCGCCCAGCGCGGTCTCTCTCTCTTGTCTCTCCCCCACGATCCCTCCTTGCTCCCGAATTACGTGAGTGAAGGATGTCACTATACTGGCAGGCCGGCTGCCGGACGATTCCCCGGCGGCTACAATGCGGGCGTATCCAATATTCCGAGCGTGGTGACGGAATGACAGGTTCGACCAGCCGCTCGCGACTCACCAAAGCTCGCGAAACGATTATCTTCCCGTAAACACCGGAGCCCGCTTCTCCCGCCAGGCGCGATGACCTTCTTCCATATCCGAGCTGAGCCTGGCTGCCATGGAGCGCAGCCGGTTGGCTTTGAAGTCCAGGTGGTGATCCAAACTTTCCCGCAGGTCTTCTTTAATAAGGCGGGTTGAAAGGGGAGCCAGAGCAGCTACTTCCAGCGCCCAGGAAGTCGCCTCATCCATGAGCTGGTCGGCGGCCACTACTTTGTTAGCCAGCCCACAGCGATAAGCGTCTTCCCCGGTAACCGGTCGCGCCAGCATGGCAATCTCGGCAGCTTTGGCTTTGCCGACCCACAAGGCGAGAGCCTGAACGCCCGGAGAAGAGGGGATGAACCCAAGCCGGGCCATCGGAAAACAGAATCGGGCCTCAGTGGACGCGATTATGAAATCGCAGGCCAACACCATATTGAGCCCTCCTCCGTAGGCGGGCCCATTAATAGCCCCGATAAGCGGTTTTGGATACGCCCAAATCGGGCTGACGCCAACTGGCTGGTTGACCCACTCTGCTGAATTATTCACCGTGTGCGCATCTGGGTCCTTCATGAAAGCACCCGCACAAAAGGCCCTCCCTGCTCCGGTGATGATAGTGGCGAGGACTTCTTCGTCTCGCTCCATCTCTTGAAAGACATCTGCCAGGGCCTCCATCATTCCAGAGACAAGCGCGTTTAGGTACTCAGGTCTGTTGAGGGTGACCTTCGCGACCCGGTCTTTCTTCTCATACAGGATGTTCTGGTAAGCCACTGTGCGCCTCCTCTGATTAATCTGTCAGTGTAGCATTGCGTCCGGCAGTCTGAGCAATGAGAGGTGGTGGCTATTCCAACCGACCTGCTTCCTCGCGGGTCGTCCTACCAATCCCAATGCGACGGGCCATGATGAGCTTCTGCACATCGGCAGTGCCTGCCGGCAGAGTGCTATCCCTACAGGATCACCTTCCTCGCTCGCAGGTCATCCAACTCCTCATCAGAGAGGCCGAGAATCTCACGAAACACCACATCATTGTGCTGACCGAGGAGCGGTGCCGGAAAGTACTGTCCGTTCGGACCAGGCTCGAACAGCCACGGCACCCTCATGATAGGTTTTCTCCCCACCCTCTCGTGTTCAAGCTCGACATAGTAGCCCCTGGCCTGGAGGTGAGTGTCTTCAAGGACCGCTTTGTTGTTCTGGCAGACGGCGGCCGCCACGCCAGCCTCCTGCAAGGCGTTCATAGCGTTATAAGCTTGTTGCTTTTTTGTCCAGCCGGCAACAAACCCATCTAGCGCTGCACGGTGCTTCCATCTTCCGAACTGATCTCCAAAGCGGGGATCGCTCGTCCACTCCGGATACTCAAGGACCCGACAAAAAGACTCCCACTCCTGCTGATTGCTCACCGTAATCGCCAGCCAGAAATCTACTTCGCTGCAGGGGTAACTATTATGAGGGGCCGCCCCGCGCCCATCGTTGTTCCCTTGAGGGCCATTGAGTCGGCCGTTGACGGTATAGTCGAGGAAAAACTCAGGAATTTGGGCGATAGTTGTCTCAGCCATTGAGAGATCGATGAACTGACCTCTGCCCGTCCGGCGTTTGTGCCACAACGCCGCCAGTATTGCCATGAAAAACGTGATCCCCGTGAGCGGGTCAGTGTAGGTGCCATTCAAGCCGCCGGGTTCTTCTCCAGCGTAGCCGGTGATGGCATTTAAGCCGCTGAATGCGTGTAGCAGCGCTCCATAGGTGACATGTCCCTTGTCAGGGCCAGAGTTTCCAAGGGCGGAGCCGGAAACCATGATGATGTCTGGCTTCACCTTCCGAATATCATCATAGGATAGGCCGGCCTTTTCCATAACGCCGTAGGCATAGTTTTGGATCACCACGTCGCAATGCGTGATGATCTCGAGAGCCAGCTCTCGACCCTTGGGCTGCATGATGTCTACAGTGCAGCCGAGCTTACTGTAGTTTAAACCCCAGAAATGCAGGCTGTAATCTTCAGTTGCGCTTGTGGGCGTTGGTCCAGCGCGGAACTGGTCCGGACGATATGGTCCCTCTATCTTAATTATTTTGGCGCCCATGGCGCCCAGGTACTCTGTGGCCCGCGGCCCCGCCAGGACCCAGCTAAAATCGGCAATCGTGACACCCTCTAACGGAAGACGACTCGCTACCATTGACCGACTCCTCAAATAATACCCAACTCGAACAGGGTCACCACGTCCTCTCCCGTTAGATCTAACCGTTCACGCAGAATCTGACTTGTATGCTCCCCAAGCCTTGGAGCTGGGCGCCGGATTCCAGGCAATCCCTCTGTAAATCGGTAGCGTGGGCCAGGGGCCGTCGCATCCTCACCTGAAGGCAGTGGAATTCGCTCAAAGAACCCTCGATCCTGGAGCTGCACGGAGGCCAGGACGTCAGCAACCGTATTGGTTGGAAAGGCCGGTACCCGGGACGCTTGCAGGTTTCGATAGATCCATTCCTTAGGCAAGGTGCTTGTCCATTTAGAGACACGATCATGGACTGCTTTTCGGTTGGCGTTACGCGCCATGCGGTTCGCGAACGCTGGTTCGGACGCCCAGGCCGGGTCTCCCATGACGTGCAACATTGCTTGCCACATGTGTTCCTGGGTTGCGCTGATACTGACTGTGCCGTCCAACGCGTGATATACGGCGGCACCAAGGCCTTCCCCACGAATCTCTCCCTTTCCACTAAAAGCAGCCTCGGTAATGGGGAACAACTGGTTGGAAGTAATAGACTCCATTTCGGAAACATCGACCGCGTGACCGTGCTGCGTCTCTTCCCGAAGGAAGAGCGCAAGCATCGCCGCCGCGGCGCCATGAAGGCCCGCCATCATGAGCCCGAGCCGTCCACCCGGCTTCAGAGGAGGCTTGGTCTTATCAGTCAGCCCTCCCGGTTGACTGAAAGCGAGCCCGGAGAGATGGTCAAGCACGAGCTCGCCGCCTTTGAAGTTTCTGTACGGACCGGTTAGACCGAAGGGTGTCACGTAGGTCGAGATGAGTCGGGAATTAGCCTTCTGTAGGCTATCGTGGTTCAGCCCAAGCTCTTCCACGCGAGCCGCAGCGCCTCCGTAAAGGAACACGTCAGCCTCTCTCAGGAGCCCGATGAAAAGCTCGTGCCCGGTCGGTGCGCTGATGTCCAGCGTCATGCCCAACTTATTCCCGTTCAAATAGTTGAAGAGTAGGCTAGTATCCAGCGCCGGGACGTCATGTGCAAAAGGCCCAATCCGCCGGGCAGAATCTCCCCATCCCGGAGGCTCGATCTTAATCACCTCCGCGCCAAGCTCAGCGAGATGTCTCCCAGCGCAGGGGCCCGAGACGAAATCAGCATATTCAACCACGCGCAGTCCGCTCAGAATACCTTCTGAATCGCCGGTCATTGGGATGGCTCCTCTCTTCTGGCTTGTTGCGTTTGGCTATGTAGAGACAATGGCTGATCTTTCTAATGCCATGCCCATAAGCTCTTGTGCGATGGACATTCGATCAGCAATCCCTATCCCTGTGGGAACTGAACGAAACGACCCCGTACGCCGGTGGGCGGTCTGAAAAGTTTGACCAAATGGGTCTGTATAAGCCATTCATGGCGGTGTAACGGCTGGCCAAGCTTGTCCCCAGATTATGGTTTCACCTTAATGGTCCACATATTGCCGCTCTGAAAGGTGCCGGGTTTGGGCGTGTACTCTAGTACACCTGCTCCAGCACCCCACAGAGCGTCTTGAATAAACATTGGGATGAACACTACGTTGTCCCTGTCAAACGCCAGGATGTTGTCCCTCAAAGCGTCGCGTTTGGCAGGATCCAACTCCCGGTCAAATTGTTTCGCCATGGCTGCAATTTCGGGATACGCCCCATTGGCGGTTCCCGAGGCGTAAGTGTAGGACTGTGCTGTCGGCAGGAAATCACCGAGGCTCCCCTTTTGGCCTGCGATATTGCTGATATGTGTCCCTATGGAGACCGGATCTAGCTTGCCGGTGCCAGCTGCAATGGACCAGGAGGCAAATTCCCATTGCTGAAGCCGCACCTGGATTCCCAGCTTCCCCCATTGAGACGCGAGGACCGGCGCCACTTGAGTCCAGAGAGGGAGCACACCGTACTCATAGTTGTGGAGAGTAATCTTAAGGCCCTTGCCGTCCGGGAAGCCCCCCTTCGCCAGCAATCCTTTAGCTTTCTCCAGATCATATGATGGTGGCTTAGCGGCCCATTCGGGAAATCCAGGTTCAATGGGATTCCACAACCCTGTCCCCACCGTGTGGGCATATCCCTGGTATATACCTTTGGCAATGGCCTCCCGGTCTATCGCCAAGCTCAAAGCCTGCCGCACCTCTAGCTTGCTCAGCGGATTCTGCGGGTCAGCCTGGCCGAACATGAAGAGCCGCAGACCGCCTGTGTTGGGGACAGTGATGGGTCGGACATCGCCGCCGAGCGTTTTGAGCGAAGCAACCGAAATTTGGGCGAGGTCCGCCTCCCCCGTTCGTAACATCGCGAGCCTGGTGGTCTCCTCAGCAACGGTCACGATCTTCAGGTGTTGCACGCCTGGCTGCCACAGAAAATGTTTATAATCCACAGCCGCTAACTCGAGGTACTCCTGCCTCGACCAGGACACAAACTTGAAGGGGCCAGTTCCCACAGGAGCTTTCAGGAACACGTCGTCACCCACTTGCTCGACGTACTTTTTCGGGACGATCGAATACGAGCCACCGCCACCTGGGCTCGAAGCTATCGTGCTCAGAAAGGTCCAATCAGGCTCCTTGAGGTGAAAGACCACCTGATTCCCATTTGCTTCAACTTTGTCAACAAACTGTCGGAAATAAGTTTGTCCCCTAGGAGGCGAGACCCGGTTAATACGCTCCATAGAATAGACCACATCGTCGGGAGTGAGAATCTCACCGTTATGAAACCTCACGTCCTGTCGTATCTCGAACGTCACAGTCTTCCCGTCCGGACTTATCGTCCACTTGCTGGCCAGTCCGGGACCCAGTTCAGGGCTGTCTTTGGGTGCCTCCAATAAGCGGTTATATAGGGCCTCTATATTTGGAAGGTCGCTGCCCCCCGATGCCAGCGCAGGGTCAATATTGCCAGTCGTTTGGGGCACCAAGGCTACCACAGCCTTCCCTACAGGTCCAACCTCACCGGTAGGTGCGTTCCCCCCCTGCTGCCCGGCAGTACTCCCGCAGCCGACGGAAACCAGTAGAGCCAATCCCATGGCCGCCCAAGTTACTATGCGTTCGCGCCTTCGGTGCATAAACAGCCTCCCTTCTCGACAGCTACATTGTTTCTTTGGTCACGAACCGGTAACCTCTCGTACCAGAGTAAACGATTATCGTCCTTTGAACACAGGCGCCCGTTTCTCACGCCAAGCGGCATGGCCTTCGGCGCGGTCTTCTGTAAGGAACGAAGCCATCAGGCGCAAGTGGTTTGCGCTCCGATTAAAATGGCCTTCGAAACTCTCTCGCAGGTCGTCCTTTATCAAACGAGTCGAGAGGGGTGCCAGAGCAGCGATCTCATTTGCCCAGGCGAGGGCCTCTTCCATCAACTCGGTGGGAGGAACCACCTTGTTCGCCAGGCCCCAGCGGTAGGCGTCCTCGCCGTCGACGGGCCGCGCCATGAGTGCGATTTCCGCTGCCTTTGCTTTGCCGACGAAGAGGGTGAGGGCAGGCGCGCCTGGCAATCCTGGAATGATTCCGATGCGGGCCATGGGAAAGCAGAACCGTGCCGCGGTGGAGGCAATGATGATATCGCAGCAAAGGGCAAGGTTGAACCCTGCGCCGTACGCAACTCCATTGACAGCTCCGATGAGTGGCTTGGGATAATCCCAAGGGAGACTGACGCTACTAGTAGTGCGCATGACTCCTTCGGCTATGCCGTCCACCGTGTGGGCGTTGGGGTCGCCCATGAAGGCACCTGCGCAGAAGCCTCTGCCTGTCCCGGTCAGGATCGTGACGCGCACGTCGTCGTCATGCGCCATCTCCTCAAAGACAGCTGCTCTATCTGCGTTCATACCAGGCGAAAGGGCGTTGAGGTGCTCGGGTCGATTGAAGGTGACAATGGCAATGTGGTCTTGCTTCTCGTATATGATGTTTTCGTAGGGCACGACAATTCCCCTTCCGCGGAATATTAAACTAACCACCCGTTGATGATGTTGCGTCCGGCAGTGTGAGCAATGAGAGGTGGTGGCTATTCCAACCGACCTGCTTCCTCGCGGGTCGTCCTACCAATCCCAATGCGACGGGCCATGATGAGCTTCTGCACATCGGCAGTGCCTGCCGGATGCACCAACACGATTCCCCGGCGCTGCTGCGCTTCGGCATAACCCTCGGCGGCCGCATGCTCGCCTTCCGATACCAGCGCACTGTATCCCAGGAGCTTGCTCATGGTGTTGGTCAACCGCAGGCCAGACATCTTCCGGAGATATGACGACTGTGAGCCGCCGTAGGACCGGGGTTTCTTGGCATGCACCGCGTAGAAGGTGGTCAAGCCCAGCAACCGGTCGATCTCTGCGTCGATATGCATGTCCATTAGAAGGTCCCGGGAGTCCCTGTCCGCCTGAATGGGCTGGCCGTCCATCTTCGTGTTCTTGACGAACTCAAAAATTCGCTCCTCGAGGCGGTTCTTCTCCACGCTGCCGCCACCGCCGTGTTCCATCTCCAGATGGGTCGTGGCGACCTTCCAACCCTGGTTCTCGCCTCCCACCAGGTTAAAGCTCGGGACACGCACGTTGTCGAAGAAGATGCTGTTTTCGTGGCTGCCTGTCCCGCCCAGCGACTCCAGCGGCATGATAGTGATGCCGGGAGAGGAGGCGGGGACCACGAACCAGCCCGTGTTCTCATGACGGGGGGCTTTGGAATCAGTCATGAAGATCGTCCATAATAACCGCTCGCCTTTCCGGCCGCCACTAATAAACGTCTTGTGGCCGTTGAGCACCCACTCGTCTCCGTCACGTCGGGCGACGCTCTTGACGCTGGCGAGGTCGGACCCGGCTTCCGGCTCGGTAAGCGCCTGCCATGTGCAGACTTTACCAGCGAACATAGGAGGCAGGAACGCTTGCTTCTGCTCCTCCGTCCCCCAAACCAAGATGCTGGACGCGCAGGTGTGGCCGCCGGGGTCGCCGGTCGGTCTGGTTGGGAGCCTGAGGGCGTCGAGTTCCTCTTCAATGATGATGGCGTGATCTGCGGTGAGTCCACCGCCACCGTATTTCTTGGGAGCAGTGGGCCAGAGCCAGCCCACTGCTCCCAACCGGCGATCAAGCTCTCGTTTAGCTTCCCACACCTCGGGCGGGTCTTCACCCGGGGATTCCTTAATCCCCGCCGGAACGTTCTCCTGAAGCCAGCTCTTGACTTCCCCGCGGAAAGCCTTTTGCTCGCGCGTGTACGCGATTGCGAAGTCCATGACACCACCTCCTAATAGGTAGCCACTAAGAATGCTGGTGAAACCACGCTTAATAATTCTCGCCGGTCCGCGCTCGCAGAATGGGAGAATCGCCAGGGTGTCATCCTAAAGAATCACCTTGCTCGCTCGCAGGTCGTTCAACTCCTCATCAGAGAGGCCGAGAATGTCGCGAAATATGGCATCATTGTGCTGACCGAGGAGCGGAGCCGGGGAGTACTGTCCACTCGGGCCAGACTCGAACAGCCACGGCACCCTCGCAGACGACCGGATTCAAGGTTCTGGTTCGCTTATTAGACAACTGCGATTGCCTCGCCCGATCGCTGGCCCAGTCATAGACCGACTCGATGACCACTTTTACAAGCGAACCCTGGTCCCTAGTAAAGCACCTCCTCCACGATGAGCGCATTTATCTCATCGAGACTCATCCCCAAGATATCGTGAAATATCAGGTCGTTGTGCTCGCCCATACAAGGAGCGCTGCGTTCTGGGCGAGTAGAAAGAGTACTGAAACGGAACGCGGGAGAGTCTACAGGAACTTTACCTATCTCAGGATGATCGACCCAGACATAATGCTCACGAAAAGACATCTGCTCATCCTTCTCAAAAAGGTCTTCAACAGTTTGGACTACGTAGGCGCTTATACCTGCCGCCTGTAATTCAAGTGTTACCTCTTCAGCGATCTTCCCAATAGTCCATCGGTCAACTAGACCATCAAGTGCCTTGACGTTTTCTACGCGGAGACGGACAGTGCTGAACCTCGGGTCTTTGGACCACTGAGGTTGCTTGGCGACTTCGCAGAAGGCCCACCACTCTTCATCGTTTCGTACCGCAATGGCAATCCAGCGGTCGTCACCGCGGCAACGATAGGCCCCGTGCGGCGCCATTTGGAGATGTCCATTGCCAAGAAGGGTGGGCAATCGGTCGTTTGCGGTATAGTCTAGAATCGCAGTTCCCGTGGCATGTAGGACGGACTCATACTGGGACAAATCGACAAACTGACCCCTCCCCGTTTTAGAGTGGTAGTGAAGCGCGGACAGACAGGCGATGATGCAGTGGCACGGATTCAAACCAAAGTCGGGATACGTACCTTGAGGCCCCACCGGGATTGAGCCTTTGAAACCCATCATGGTATTAAGCCCTGCGAGGGCTTTTATGCCACCTCCAGCCCCTGCGTAGGAACGCTTTGGACCGGTCATACCCATGACTGGCATGTGGATGACTATGATATCCTCCTTGATCTTAGCTAACGACTCATAATCTAAGCCCCACTTATCAATGGCATTAGGGCTGAAGTTAGTGACAACAACATCGCTGATCCTGACGAGGCGCTTCGCCAAAGCCAGGCCTTTACTAGTGTTGAGATCAAGGAGAATGGAATATTTGTCTGTATTCAGGTTATTGAAGTAAAGACTGGAATTGACACTGCTGGCGTCCCCCGTCTTCGGCTCTTGCACCCGGACGATATCGACCCGACGTTGAGACTCGAGCTTTATCACCTGAGCCCCGTTCGCAGAAAGAAGCTTTGTGGCAGTCGGTCCTGCTGCAACCCATGTGAAATCTAAAACCCGGATCCCGTCCAAGGCCTTCTTCTTAACTGTTGCTGGACTAGTCATCCTTCACTCCTTCTAAATAACGCCAGCAGCCTTCAATAGGGCCAGGTCAGGCTTGGAGATACCAAGTTCTCCGTGATAGATCTCGACATTGTGCTCGCCAAGGTGGGGCGCGCGTCGGGAAATCTGCCAAGGCGTCCGGGATAGGCGAAACGGAGGCCCGGGGTACACAAGACGGTCGCCCAGTTCTAAATGTTCCACCGACATGAAGTACTCGCGCTGTTGAAGATGCGGATCGTTAACGATGTTTTCTTGCGTATTCATGGGGAAAGCCCACAGACTATGACGTTGCGCACCCTCCGTCAGTTTATCCATTGGGCGTTCCAGGGTGAACCGAGACAATACATCTTGAATGTGCTGGGCATTTAGATTACGTTGGTCAACATCCCGGTACTTGGCGTCAATGAGGTCTTCGGCTGCTCCCTCTTCGTCCAGCCATGCCACGATTTCGTCCCATTTGCCCTGGATATTTAACCCGGCAATCCAGCCATCTTGACAGCGGTAGACACTTTCCAGGGAATTGGTGTCGCTCTTAGTACGTTGCCCGTGTCCGAATCGGGTCGGTACTTCGCCTTTGCCCGGCCAAAACATCGCCTGAGGTTGGACAGTTGTAGCCACTGCTTCTTGCATCGAAACATCCACATGCTGTCCTTCTCCAGTCCAGTCACGATAGGATAAAGCGATGAGTGTGCCGACAGCCGCCTGAATTGAAGCCATGTAGTAGCCTTGCTCCGCCCCGCTCAGCAGGGGTGGTTCATCGGGCCATCCGGTTACGTACATGAGGCCTCCGCTGGCTTGGCCCACTATGTCTACGGCATTGTAATGGCGGTACGGCCCGGTTTGCCCAAAGGGCGTGATAGAGGTCAGGATTAGCCCCGGGTTGACCTTGCTAAGAGCTTGATAACCCAGTTGGAGATCGTCAAGATAGCCAGGCGGCAGACTTTCCACTAACACATCGGCCTTGGCAATCAGCCTCCGAAAAATCTGCTGACCATCGGGATGCTCAAGGTTGAGCGTGACTCCGCGCTTGCTGGTATTCACCAGGAAGTGATAAAGACTTTTCTCCTTGTCTACCTGGTCATGATAGAAAGGAGGCCTGAGTCGACTGGGGTGGCCGCTTGGGGGCTCGATCCTGACGACATCTGCACCCAGGTCCGCCAGGAGCTTGGAACAATAGATGCCAAGCTCCCCAGTTAGATCGAGGACGCGGATATCTCCCAGCGCTGTATCGGCGAAGCCCGCAGGCTGTTCTTGCATATGGCCCTCCAGGGTGTGCAGATGGTCCGCTTTATTCCTAGGGTGTCACTTTTATCGTGTACATGTTGCCAGCGCCCAGAAAACCTAGCTTTGGGGTGTACTCAAGTAGTCGTGGGCCGGCGGCCCATAATCCGTCCTGGATGATCAGGGGGATGGACACTACGTTGTCCCGGTCAAACGCCAGGATTTTGTCCCGCAAAGCGTCGCGTTTGGCGGGATCTAACTCCAAAACAAATTGTTCCGCCATGTCTGCAATGGTGGGATACGCGCCGTCCGCCGTTCCCGAGGCGTGAGCGTAGCTCCCCGTTCGCGTGAAACCCATGATCCCCCCCGTATCCCCAGGAAAATTGCTGGCATGGATTGAGACGTTGGCCGGGGAGCCGAACTTACCTGATCGTGAAAGCGGAAGATAGGCTCCCCATTCCCATGAACGCAACTCCACCTCAACGCCCAACTTCTGCCATGCCGACGCAATGACCGTAGCGACTTGCGTGCCCAGGGGCGTCGGGCTATATTCGGCATTGTGGAAGGTCAACTTGATCTCTTTGCCCCCGGGATAACCCGCCGCCGCCAGGAGCTCTTTGGCCTTGTCCATGTCATACGGCGCCGGCTTTAGTCCCCATTCCGGAAAGCCAGGCTGCGATGGATTCCACATTGCTGTTCCTACAGCACGAGCGTTCCCGCGATACACCCCGTTGGCTATGGCCGCTCTGTCGATGGCCAGGCTTAGGGCGCGCCGGACTTCGACCTTGCTGAGCGGGTTCTGAGAGTCACCTTGGCCAAACATGTATATCTGTAGGCCACCGATGTTGGGGACTTTGAGGACCCGTAATTTAGAGTCCCCCTGTATCCCTTGGAGTGACGGCACGGAAACCTGGGCCAGATCTGCCTCGCCCGTCCGGAGCATGGCGAGGCGGGTGGTCTCTTCGGACACCATTACATTCCGCAGTTGTTTCACGCCCGGCCGCCACAGGAAGTGCTCGTAATCTACGGCCTCCAAATCTAGATATTCCTGCTTCGACCCGGAAACGAACTTGAACGGTCCTGTTCCCACAGGAGCTTTGAGGAACCCGCCGTCGCCTACTTGCTCAACGTACTTCTTGGGGACAATGGAGTATACAGGAGTGCGCGCTAGCGTGCTCAGGAAAGTCCAATCAGGCTCTTTGAGGTGGAATACTACGGAATCGCCGGTGGCCTCAACACTCTGGAGGACCCGTTGAAAGTAGGGATTTCTGCCTGGGTTAGAGATACGTCTGGTGCGCTCCATCGAGAAGACGACATCCTCCGGGGCCAAGATATCGCCATTGTGGAAACGCACCCCATCTCGGATTGTGAACTCTACTGTCTTACCATCCGGGCTTACGTTCCACTTGGTGGCTATTCCCGGCGCAAGTTCTAGACTGTCTTTCGGATTTTCGAGGAGGCGGTTGTATAGGGGCTCTATGTTGGCGAAATCAAGGGTTCCCTGTTCGAGCGCAGGGTCAACAGTCCCTGTAGACAAAGGACTTAAAGCCACCACGACTTTGCCAGCTGGGCCGTTCGACGCTTGGGAGGCCCCGCCTTCCAGCCCGAGCGTTTGGGTCGCTCCGGTGCACGCGACGCCGAGGGACAGCATTACAATGGTGACAGCAAAAACCGGTGCCTGTGAGCGGATTGTTAGACGCGACATTATCTCCTCCTTGACACGAACTGGCAGCGCTCCTGGGTCGGGTGGACAGCCATTCATAGAGTTACGTTTTGCCGATGCTCAGTTTCTACCCGGAAATCCTCCAGATAACGGCATCGGAGTCCCGATTGTCTACGCGCGCTGCCACAACGGCGGCTCTTCATCTTCCCGTAAACACCGGAGCGCGCTTCTCCCGCCACGCACGATGTCCTTCTTCCATATCGGAGGTTAGCCTAGTTGCCATGGAACGCAGCCGGTTGGCTTTTGCGTCCAAGTGGTGGTCCAAACTTCCCCGCAGGTCTTCTTTGATAAGACGGGTTGAAAGAGGAGCTAAACCAGCTATCTCCAGTGCCCAGGAAGTCGCCTCATCCATCAACTCGTCGGGCGCTACTACTTTGTTAGCCAGCCCCCAGCGATAAGCGTCCTCACCGGTAACGGGTCGCGCCATCATGGCCATCTCGCCAGCTTTGGCTTTGCCGACCCACAAGGCGAGAGCCTGGACGCCAGGAGTAGAGGGCATGAACCCAAGCCGCGCCATCGGAAAACAAAATCTGGCTTCGGTGGACGCGATTATGAAATCGCAGGCCAGCACCATATTAAGCCCTCCGCCGTAGGCGGCCCCATTAATCGCCCCGATGATCGGTTTTGGATATGCCCACATCGGGCTGACCCCGAGTGGCTGCATGACCCACTCTGCTGAATTATTAACCATGTGTGCGTCCGGATCCTTTAAAAACGCACCCGCACAAAAGGCCCTCCCTGCTCCTGTGATGATGGTGACGAGCACTTCTTCGTCTCGCTCCATCTCTTGAAAGACATGTGCCAGTTCCTCACTCATTCCTGGAACGAGGGCATTTAAGTACTCAGGTCTGTTGATCGTGACCTTCCCAATCCGGTCTTTCTTCTCATAAAGGATGTTCTGGTAAGCCATTGTTCGCCTCCTCTTATGAATCTATGAGCAAGCAGCCTGGGCGACCTCGCATTGGTGTGCGCTGATACCCCGCCTTTCAGCTCTGATAGCTGCTGCTGATGCAATCCGCGCCCGCGGTCACTTACAGGCTAACGACCCTCTTTGGCATCCAAAATATCTAACGGTGCGAGATGCTAATTGGGAGGATTCGCGCTCCAAACGAGAGCATCGCAATAATTCGGCATGTGAGCACCGGAGACGCCGAACTCTGCCTTGTTCTTGATCTGCGAGGGCGACCGCCCTTGCAGTTGGAGGATGCTGTCCATGTGCAGCCAGAAACGGGTGCGTCCGTTCCCGTTGTTGCCGCCGCTGGGCGAGACCGGGTTCGGCCCCTCAATGCTGATGTCCGTCTGGTAGAGGTCCAGCGCATAGCCCTGCTTCTCCCCGCGGGCGGCGAACCGCAGGCCTTCCAAATGAAACTGATGGAAGAGCGTGAAGCCGTCGTACATGTTTTCAAAGGACAGATCGTCGGGGCCAATCCCTGAGGCTTCATAGAGTATCCGCCCCATGCGGTCGGTGGCCCTTTCCCACTCCTCTAGGGTTGGCATGACACGTGACTCAGGCCTGGTTTGGCCATGGCCAAGGATGTAGACGGGCTTCTGCTTATGGTCCTTGGCCCGCTCAGGGGTCGTGTAAACGACAGCCAAAGCGCACATGATCGGTAGGTCATTATCGAAGATGTTCGCCGGCTTGGCTATCCACCGCGAGTTCAGGTAGTCCTCTGCGGTTAGCATCTCCGGCCGGTGCTGGGTGTAGTACCCATGCGGATTCATCAGACCGTTCCTTCTCTCGTTTATCACAAAGGGGGCCATCATGTCGTGATTCTTGCCGTACTTCTCGCAGTACTCCTGGAATATCATGGCCGTGGGGGCACACGCGGGCACGCCCCAGATACCGCCGTACTTCTGAGGCCCGGAGATTGTGTCCTGAGCGGCAGCCCCTTGGCCCACGTAGTAGCGGCCTGCCAGGTTATGCCAACCCCTCACTACTAGGCAGGTTTGGGTGAGGCCCCGAGCCACCGCCTCAGCAGCAGTGACAAAGGATACGGACATACACGTCGGGCCGTTCATGGTAAACTTGACGTTCTTCAGCTCCGGCATGTTCAAGAGGATCCACTCAATGTCCCCCCTGGTGATACCGGCCTGAGGGAAAGATGCCATTTTGAAGACTTTGTCCCAGCCGTCGGGCGGGGGTGTGTTCGGATCATTGCTGATCCCGGTAGTGGAGTCTGGGGTCAGGACCAATCCGTCGATCTGGTCTGGGGGAATCCCGGCGTCCTCGATGGCCTTCCGGATGGCCATGATGGTCAAGGCCCCCATGCTCGTCTCAGGCCGCTCGTCCCAGCGCCGCTCGGTGGGGGAAACCCCTACGCCGGTAGCTACTACCTTTCCTCTGCCTTCCCATAGTCCCATGCCCTCTCTGTTTCGGAACCAGGAATATGGAGCACTCTCCGTTGGCATTTTCCTCTCCTTCTAGTCTTCTATCGTGTCTGCAGGGACTGGCCGGTCTAGCCTACCACCCGCCACTCAGGGACCTTTTGGCCTGTCGCGGGAGTCGTCTCGAATATCACCTCTACAGTGGCCCCAATCGGGACCTCGTCCACGGGAGTCCCGGGGAGGTGGGATAACATGACGACGGAGGGCTCCTCTTCGAGCGCAATCAACGCGACGTTGAAGGGTTGCTCGGGAACCAGCGATAAGACGGGGGTGTCGTGTACCACCACACGGCTCTGTATCCGGCCGCGGCCACTCACCTGCCGCCACCCCAGAGCGGCCGCCTGACCACAACTGGAACACGCTGGCAGCGGCGGGAACTGGAACCTACGGCAAATTCCACAATATTGGACTACCAACCGCCCCTCATTACACGCGTCGTAGAAGGGTTTGTCCAACTCATCTGGAATCGGGGACTGTTTCGGCATGGTTCACCTCCTATAAGTTACTTATCCGCACACACGACCGAATTTGGATGGCTACTTATCCAGCCATACCTCGGTCATCTTCTTGTTGTTATGGGTGACTCCGTGAGCATAGTAGTTCTGCACCGAGTTCCAAATCAGGTCCCTGCCCACATTCTGGCCGACCATCACCTTGTAGCTGACGGTGAGCATTTTCCGCTCCAGCTCGTTCACAAGCCGCTTCCGCTCCGCCACGTCTAGAGTGGAAGACTGCTTGAGATAGAGGGCATCCAGTTCCGCATCGCAATACCGCGCATAGTTGCGGACGGAATCGCAGATCCAGAGCTCCGCGTAGTAGGCGTCAGGGTCCTTAAAGGTAGTGGCGGGCGACGTATAGAGCATGTTAAAGGGCCCCTTGGCGCTGACGTCAAAGTAGGCCGACGTCTCCAGGAGATTGAGCTTTACGGTGACGCCGATGCTTTTCAGGGCATCTTGGACAAAAATGCCTACGTCTTCGTAACTTTTACCTTGCCTAGTCTCTATTGAGGTGGCGAAGCCATCGGGGAAGCCAGCCTCCGCCAGGAGCTGTTTGGCCTTGGCCACGTTAGCTGCTTGGTCGGTGTTGTAGCCCGGCATCTTGGCCAACTCCTCCGGGGGCAGCCCCCAGGGGTCGGGGAAGGTCCCTCTCACATTGGAGAGCGTTATTTTTGACAAGTCGGTGCGGTTGATGGCGTAGTTGATGGCCTGGCGCACCTTCACGTTATCGAAGGGGGGCTTAGCGGTATTTAGGGTAAGATGGGGGATGCCACCGCCGCCTTTTGTCTGGAGCTGCACCTTCCCTCCCATCTCCTGGACCACCTTGTCCACGTTTTGGGCGCCACACCCACCACATATCAAGATCTGGCCAGCCCGCAAGGCCGCCACCCTGGTCCCTTCATCGGGAATGACGTAGTACTTTATGCCGTCCAGATAGGGCTTGCCCTGTTTCCAGTAGTCCGGATTCTTGACCACCTCGATGCTGACGCCTCGGATGTACTCTGTGAACTTGAAGGGGCCGGTACCCATGACTTCCTTCTTCATGATGTCCTGGCCCTTCTCCTCCACGAACTCCTTGTCGTAGATTTGCATGAACCCGCCGGCCAGGACGAAGAGTAGAGCCGGATAGGGGCGCTTCACGGTCACCTTCACGGTGGCGGGATCCACCACGATGACGTCTTGGACGGGATCAAAGAGAGACTGGCGGAGGCTGCTGACGCCTTTGGGGGGAACCCGCAGGCGGTCCAAGGTGAACTTCACGTCCTCGGCGGTAAAGGGGGTTGCCGTTGTGGAACTTGACCCCCTTGTGAAGAAAGAAGGTGAGCGCCTTGCCATCGGCGCTCCACTCCCAGCGTTCCGCTAGGTCGGGGACCACCTTGGTTTCGTCCTGGATGTCGTACTGGAGCAGCCGGTCATACGTTGGCGAAGTCGGGCCCACGACGTCAAGGGTAGCCTCCTGGTGGGCGTCGAAGCTAGGTGGGTCTCCTACAGCTTGGGCCAGGGGCAGTACGCCCCCGTACTTGGGCTGGGCTGTTCCCTGGGAGAGGTTGTCGCCCGGAGTCTGTTGCCCTGGAGCAGGTGGTGATACGGAACTACAGCTGAGGACGAATGTGAGTGCTCCTGCTATGACCCACAGGGCTATGAGGCGGGGCGTAGATGATCTCATATTCATGCTTATCTTCTTTCAGTCGTGGGGGATGTTCGCTCTCCTGAAGCTACAATTGACACGCCGGTGCGCTCGCTTTTGTTCCGCTTAGCACCTCCTTGCTTTCAACCGTCTTCCTTTTTAGGCGTTAGAAACATGTCGGAGTTACCCGCACGCAATTACATGTCCTCGGCATCGAGCATGATGCGCTTGTGGTAGCGGGGGTTCCCGAGGTACTGATAAAGCATCCGGGACATCATGCCGTGGGGGACGAGCGGGTGATTTCGGTCGGTCCCGATGCCCGCATGCACCTCAAAGGAAGAGTTGCACGCCTCGTAGTAGCCCTCGCTGGCCACTGCCTTTGCAAGATGTACGCTCGCCCGCGCATCCCGGCCGGAGTCCAACTTCCACAGGGCTTCATAGGTCGCCCAACGGGCGCCGTCCATGTGGATCGACAGGTCGATGACGTGGTCCTGCACCCGCTGGAAGCGACCGATGGGCTGGGCGAAGACCACCCGCGTACGGGTGTACTCGGAGGTAAAATCAAACACTTCCTGGCAGCCGCCCACCTGGTACGCGCAAAGAACCGGGATCGCTTTGTCCATCGCCCGGTCTAGCGCCGGCCAGCCGGCGTTCAGCTCTCCGAGGACTTTCGATTTCGGCACGCGAACGTTGTCGAACGTGACTTCGCCGATGGGTCCGACGAATCCTTGCAGCGGGCGAACGGAGACGCCGGGGGTTTCCGGGTCGACGAGGAAGAGACTGATATTCTGCTCCGGGTCATTAGAGTCGCCGGTGCGGAAGGCGCAGATGAACAAATTCGCGGCCATCGCGTCGTGGACGAAGGGCCGAGTCCCCTGCAGCAGGTATTCGCCGTTTCGTTCCACGGCTTCGGCAGTGATTGCGTCCGAGCCGAAGAACGGGTTGGCATCGGTGATGGAGAGGGTTGCGATCTGTTCCCCCTGGGCAATGGCGGGGAGCAGCTCCCGCTTCTGGGCCTCGGTCCCGCCCTCCAGGACCGTGAGCGCGGACAACACACCTGATGAGAAGAACGGGCCGGGGACCGGGCCGCGTCCCAACTCCTCGAAGACCACGGCGGCATCGGTTAAGCTCGCCCCGCCGCCGCCATACGCCAGAGGTATCACCATCCCGAGCCAGCCCAGCTTTGCCGCGCTTGTCCATTGCTCGGGAGCAAATCCAATGTTCTTTTTGCTGAACTCGGTGATAGTCCGCTGCGGAAACTCGTTCTTTACGAAGTCGGCCGCAGAGGCCTTCAGCATCTTCTGACTTTCCGTCAACGAAAGGTCCATCTTTCAGTTCTCCCTTGTGTTCCTAGAGGTCCTATGACGAGACGATCTGGCCTGCTTCTTCCTGGACGGTGCGGCCTAGGCCCATCCTTCGAGCGACGATCACCCGATCCGTGTCATGGGTACCGCCACCATGTAGTCCGCCAAATCCATGGCGCACAAGCAGCTCGATCTCCCCATCGCCCGGCGTCCATGACGAATCTGAGATGACGGCCGGATAGCCGAGAATTTCCTGTATCCGACGGGCGTTCCGTAAGGTTGCCATGCGCCGCTGGTAGTAGGCCTGCGAGCCTTCGTAGCTCATCGGCTCTCTAGCGTACGCATTCCAGAAGTTCCGCAGTTGGAGCAGCCGGCTCACCTGCGCTTCGACCCTGATGTCGGCCAGAATATCCCGAATTTCCGGGTCATGACTCAGCGGCTTGCCTCTGTACTCCGTGGTTCTGCAGTACTCAAAGAACTCGTCGAGGGCGGGGCTCACTTCGACGGGGTTGCCCGCGCCGCCGTGCTCGTACTCCATGTGGGTAGCGGCCACCTTCCACCCCTCGTTTTCGCCGCCGATGAGGCAGATTGTCGGTACGCGCACGTTATCGAAAAATACCGAGTTGTTCTGCCGGGTCTCATCCGCGGTGCAGAGGTCCAGGGGATGGATGGTGATGCCGGGCAGGTTGGCTGGGATCATCAGATAGCTCAGGTTCTGATGCCTCGGCGCACTCGGGTCAGTGTTCACCAACGTCCAGAAGTAGTCGACGTCATACGGCCCGCCGACGAAGGTCTTCTGGCCGTTGATTACGTACTCATCGCCGTCGCGTACCGCGCGGGTGATGGTGCTTGCGATATCGGAGCCGCCCTGCGGTTCTGTCAGTAGCTGCCACGTCACCGCTTGACCGGTGAGCATCGGTACCAGGAACTCTTGTTTCTGCTCCTCATTGGCCCATATCACAAGGCAGGGAGCACTCACTGTCGCGCCAGAGTTGTGGACCGTGCTAATGCACATCCTGTGGAACATCAGACCCTGCCGGTGCGCCTCTCCCGCAATCACGAACGCGTGGTCCACGCTAAGACCACCGCCGCCGTACTCCTTGGGGTAGGTGGGGAACAGCCAGCCCCGCTCGCCCAGCTTGCGTCCGAGCTCGCGCCGCCAGAGGTACTCATCCCTGGTGTATGGCTGGTTCGCAGTAGCCCGCGGCCCGTTCTTCGGGATGTTCTCCTCGAAAAGCTGGCGCACCTCCTGCTGGAATTCTTCCAGTCCTTTGGCGAAATCCAACTCGAAATCCATGAGTATTACTCCTCTCGATCCGTAACTTGTTCGGGTACTATTCAGCCCCCGCCGCTTTTAGGGCCCTGCCGACCGTTCGGTAAGGGATACTAACGTAATTCAACATTATAAGTCAAGCGGGATAAAGAAAAATATTTATAGATTCCCAAGGAATGGCTCTAAATGCTGCCCTCTGTCTTTCGCAGCCCGACTGAAGACTGTAATAAAGAGGGGAAGTGGAGGCAGGGATACTGACGAGTTTACTTACTGATGGGGTCTGCCGCGGCTCGGGAGGGAGACAGTCGCAGATCCCGGCGCCGTGACATCGCCTTTCTGGTTCTCGATCGCGACCGCTAGATCGATCAAGAACTCCCCATCCTGCTGGTATTTCTTGATGACCGGGGCCTTGGTGACGACCAGGTCATTCTTAAGGCTCATGCCGCGGTACTGAAGGCTGACCTTCTTGATCCAGCCGTGCTCGCCGATCCAGTCGCTCAGCATGTTGTTCACGTATGTCATGCGCAAGTTTCCCATGCCGATCGCGCTCGGCAGCCCGACGCGCCGGGCTTCTTCGTCATCCTCGTGGATGATGATGTGTTCATCATTGGCACCCGCGAAACGTCCCCACTCTATGAATCCCGTCTTTCGCGTAAACGAAGGGACGGCGTCGCCGACCTCCACATCTTCAAAGTAGAGCGGTTCTTTGTGGTGCATGTCTCTATCCCCCTTTTAAGCCGACTAATAGCGAATGCTGGTGCTGAGAGTGATGCAAACTAGCTCACCGCGCTGGTTCGTCCAGCGGGTCTCGCTGACGATGAACAGCATGAGCCCCCAACGGCCCTTTCGCTCATTGTATTCAACGATTTTGCTTACCGAGGTAATGACATCGCCAGGCCGGATTGGCTCGTAGTACTCGACCTCTGTGCCGCCGTTCATCATGCTGGTTCCCGGCGCGCCAGAGAACTGCCCCTCGTGCGATGGCCCCTTCATGCGTTCTTCGTCGATGTGATACGCAAAGGGGTTGAAGTAAGGAGGCGCGATGATGCCGCCAAAACGGGTCTTCGTTGCGTACTCTTCGTCCCAATAGAGCCGCTCGGGCGGCTCTGGCCATCGGACTGCAATGGCAAACTGGCGTATCATCGATTTGTCTACGGGGAAAGACACCCGCTTATCTCGCTCTTTCCCGATCTGCGCCCGCATCTCATCTGTCACGTATGTCTCAGCCACATGGACCTCCTTGGTAGAGCTAAAGGTTGACGTATGAATTGGAACGTTCCTTAGGTCTCTAATTTATGCTGCGTAATTGACAACAGGATTTTTCGCGGCATATTATACCGTACGTTCGGTAAAAGCAAGGAAAGCTGAGTTTAAGGAGGTGAGCAACACGAACAACATGTGATTGAAACTCGCGTTCCTTATGGTCCTCGGCGATGGGACGGGAAGCCTGAAACAAGCATGGGCGCGTTGACCATCGTTGGTATCCAAAGGCCATTGGGGACGCTCTAACTTCAAGCGCTGCACCAATCGCCGTCAGAATGTAGGGAGAAGCTCCTCGATGCAATACGAAGTCTTGCGACTTAAACGGGACAGCAAAATTGGCTACATCACATTCAATCGGCCTGAGCGGCTTAACGCGCTCAATAATCAACTTGTGGACGAAATACATGCGGCTCTAGATGAACTCGGGGAAGATGACACCATTGGCGTTATCATTCTTACCGGAGAGGGGCGTGGTTTTTGCTCCGGAGCTGACCAGTCGGGTAGGTACCAGTCCAATGAGACACCTCAGGTCGATCCGGTGACAAACATAAGGCAAACTCTAAATCAGCGAACGATTGTTTACCTCTCGGCCCATGTCCGCGCAACGCCGCAACCCGTTATAGCAGCCGTCAATGGTGTTGCTGTCGGAGCTGGACTTGCTCTTGCTTTGTCTTGCGATATTCGGGTCGCCTCCGACCAAGCACGCTTTGCAAGCATTTTTATCAAGCGCTCGGTGATGCCAGACACCGGCACTTCAGCAATGCTGCCACAGCTCGTGGGTCCTGGGATTGCCGCTGAAATGGCGCTAACAGGGAATCTTTACGACGCCCAATGGGCATTCCATCGAGGGTTGGTGAACAAAGTTGTAGCCCATGACCAGCTGATGTCAGAGGCACGTGCCTATGCTGATGCGATCATTGCTAACCCGCCCATTGCGGTTCGTTTGACCAAACGTATTCTCTACAAATCGGTGCATTCAGAGGACTTGCATGAGGCCGTCGACAATGAGACGGTGTATAACAATCTTGTGATGGAAACCGAGGACCGGCGCGAGTCCGTCCTGTCGTTCTTAGAAAAGCGTCAGCCCGTCTTTCATGGTCGGTAATGGACCCGAACCTAAACCGCGGGAATTTATAGTCCCCGCGTCCGGCGAGGCGTCCAACATCTCCTGGCCCTTACTTAGTGAAAGGTCTATACTCATCGGTTCCTGGTCGGTCTAGTTTCCTATAGCTGCAAGATGTGGCTTCACCACAAGGGGCGGGCCGTCAGGAACCCGCCCCTTGTACCGCGGCACTTAGCGGCTAAGAGACGATCTCACCCGCTGCTTCCTGCACGGTGCGCCCAAGCCCCATTCGCCGGGCGATAACCACTCGGTCAACGTCATGAGTGCCGCCGCCGTGCAATCCTCCGAAACCATAGCGTACAGAGAGCTCGACTTCTCCATTGCCGGGCGTCCACGAGGAATCCGCGATAACTGCGGGATACCCGAGGCTTTCCTGTATTCGCCCGGCGTTCCTCAAGTTAGACATACGTCGGTAGTAGGTTGCTTGAGAACCTTCATAACTTAAAGGTTCCTTCGAGTATGCTTTCCAGAAGGTTCGCAGTTGGAGCAGCCGATTTATCTGGGCCTCCACTCTGATGTCGGCCAGGATATCCCGAACTCCAGGGTTACGACTCAGAGGAGCGCCCCTGTACTCTGTGGTTTTACAGAAATCAAAGAATTGATTGAGCGCCTCGCTTTCCGCGACAGGATTACCGGCCCCACCGTGCTCGTACTCCAGGTGGGTAGTCGCCACCTTCCAACCTTCGTTCTCGCCCCCGATGCGACAGACCGCGGGAACCTGAACGTTATCGAAGAAGACGGAGTTGTTCTGCCTGGTCTCATCCGTGGTGCACAAGTCGAGCGGGTGGATAGTTACTCCCGGCAAGTTGGCAGGGATCATGAGGTAGCTCAAGTTTTGATGTCTGGGGGCAGCAGGGTCGGTGTTTACGAGCGTCCAAAAGTAATTGACGTCATAGGGCCCACCAACGAAAGTCTTCTGGCCGTTGACTACATATTCGTCCCCATGACGAATCGCCCGCGTGGTGGTACTGGCGATATCAGAGCCGCCCTGGGGCTCGGTCAGCAGCTGCCAGGTAACCGTTTGGCCAGTAAGCATCGGGACCAGGAATTGACGTTTCTGTTCTTCTGTCGCCCACAGCAAGAGACACGGGGCGCTTACCGTGGCGCCGGAATTGTGCATGGGAATGACGCACATCCGCGCGAAAATCAGCCCGTTCCTCGTGGCCTCCACGGCGATGACGAAGGCCTGGTCCACCGAGAGTCCGCCACCGCCGTACTCCTTGGGATAGGTAGGGAACAACCACCCGCGCTCCCCGAGCTTGCGGGCGAGCGAGCGCCGCCAGAGATACTCCTCCCGGGTGTACGGCTCATTGGGAGCCGCGAAGGGCGCGTCTTTCGGGATATTCTCCTCGAAAAATTGGCGCACTCCCTCCTGAAATCCTTCGAGCCCCTTGGCGAAGTCCAGCTCGAAACCCATGATTATTCTCCTCCGGATGGAACTTGTTGGGCATCTCCACTACGCGTGGCGTCCTATGCTTGACAGCATCTTCGTTGCTTTTGGTAGGCGTGATGCCCGCCTTCCACTGCTATGGCTCAAGCATCGCTTAGCACTAAAGTACCCGACCAGCATGCGTTGTAGTCGATTCTCCGTTACCCACTGGGCTCTTACGACCATGCGGTACATTACGGACCGCTGTTAAGGCAGAGGTGTGAACTATGAGCACTGGAGCCGCATAAAATTGTTGTCTCAGGCTTCCCTTTCCGAACGGTTGTATGAATGCTCGTATCGATCCATGATGCCACAGTATCGACCGTTCGGAAAGAACCCTATCACGACCGAATGCTGTCAAAGCTTTCGGCTCTGCCGAAGTGGGCGCCCGGGTAGGCGGCGAATTTGTCATGTGTAGAAATTCGATTCTGGGCGGCAGGAGGACGAGATTACTGGGACACGAGGCGGCCGAGGGATGGAGGCGGAAGAGGAGGTGCCTTTGTCTTCTCCCTCCAAGAAATTCTTAACGTTGGCTGGCCATCTGGCCGCCAGCCGTTTTTCTGGACCGGTTTAACTTATCCTTCTGATGCGCTGGGATGAAGAGAACTGAGGAGGCTTGACGTCGAATAGTTATTGGCGACACTGATGGGATTCGAAATTGCTCTTTACTACTACGCCAAATGGGCTAAGATAATATTAGTCTGACTGACCGGTCGACCAGTTCGAGCCCTGAAGCGGATCCTCACACCATTTGCAGGAGTATTGATGACCACAAGAATCAGGGAACAGCAAATATTAACGGAAGCGGCCATCATCATCCGCAATCGTGGATACCACGGCGCGTCTATGCAAGAAATCGCTGAGCGGTGTGGCCTTCCCAAGGCCGGTCTCTACCATTACTTCAAGAGTAAGGAAGAAATTCTGGATAAGATTCTGAATGGCTCTATAGGCAGCTTTGCGCCGGGGCTGCAAGAGATTGTCTCAAGTGACCTCGATCCAGTGGAGAAGCTCAGAAGGGCAATCTATCATCACACCATTACCTTGTGCGAAAATCTCGCCTATTGCTCGGTTATGTTGCAGGAAATCCGCTCGCTGCCCGATTCTCTAATGGTCAGGCAACGAGACGAACGACATCGTTATCTTGACATGTTTCGTTTGATTATTGAGGACGGCGTGGCCGCAGGGCAGTTTCGCTCGGTGTCTGTACCTACCGTCTCGCTAGCTCTATTGGGAATGCTAAATTGGACATTTCAATGGTATTCACCCGACGGGTCATTGACGCCTTCGCAGATCGCGGAGATTTTTTGGGACCTAATATCGACAGCACTTTGGCCACCCGAGAACGAACGCGAAATCAGCCAGTAGCGAACCGCGCGCATCTTTTTCGTACTCCTTTTTCCTCCACAACCGCATCTGCCCATGCTCATGACATGATCCTTGTCCCCTATGTCGCCCGTCTTTTGCTGAATCGGGACGCAGCTAGACTAGCTAACAGAACTATTCGGGCTTTTCGCCAGGAAGTCGCCAAAACCTTCCTCTAAGCTTGTGTCCGACTTCAGTGTCGTGCGAAGAGCGGTGCGCTCCGCATCCTACATCGCACGTCATTCATTGCCGACGTTCTCGTTCAAAAGCTGTTTGATGCCCCGGACCATGATGGGGTTGTTCTGGGCGATGACTCGTCCCATCTCGATGGCCTCGTTGAGCAGGGTATCGCTCGAAACAACCCGGTTAAGCAGGCCGATATGCTCAGCCTCGTCCGCCTGGACTGCTCGTGCTGTCATCGGCAGCTCCTTTCCGCGTCCGATACCCACAATAGTGGGCAGGTTCCATGTCGAATTGACGGTATTGCGGTAGGCTCCGATGAAACGGAACGCACTGCGCGCACAGCCGATGCGTATGTCCAAGCAGCTGGCTAAGACCGCGGCTGCGCTATATACCAGACCGTTTATGGCACCAATGGTCGGTTCACTGTAGTTAGCTAGATGCCACCACTGTCGGGCCACGGTGATGGAGGCGGTGTGGTACCTGCCTGGCGATGGCGCTGCATCTCATGAATAACGTGTCCGGCGGAGCAGGCTTTGGTGCCTGCTCCTGTGACTATGACAGCCTTTATGGCATCGTCCTCCTCAAACTTTGTAAGGGCATCATCTAACTCAATGTGGAGCTCAGCGCAGAGCGTGTTCAACACGCCTGGCCGGTTGAGGGTAATGATACCCACTCCGCCTTCAACAATGTCGACCAGAATATTCTCGTAGGACATTGGACTATCCTCCTATGCCAGGACGCCTGCATCCTGGAGCTCTTTGACTTCTTCTTTGGTCATTCCCAAGAGGGTGGTGCAAATCTCTTCCGTGTGCTGACCCATGAGCGGAGCAGGCTTACGGACGGAGGCAGGCGTTTCAGAGAGCACCATCGGAATCCCTTCCGTGACAATGTTGCCCAGTTCCAGCTCATCGAGGGCAATTAAGAACTCACGGGCGGCATACTGCTCGTCACAATGAAAGTGGTCTTCCATGTCCTGCACCACGCCGGCAGCTACTCCCCCTTTCCGAAGAAGGTGCATGACTTCATGTGCCTCACGCTCGGTGGTCCAGCTCGTCAACATCTTGACGAAGAGGTCGCCAGTTCGAGTCTGGCCACCCCGACCATTCTTTCTTTCCAGCTACTTCTTCGGTCGAATGGATAAAGTAGACCCATCCATTTAGGTCAGCCATGAGTGCGTTGAAGAGATCACCTGGTAGAAGGACGGCCAAATAGGATATATAACGCACCAACCACAATCGCGCCCCAAAAGACATAATACCGTCCACCTGCAGGTGCTAAGAAGTATCCAGCTACTGAGAAGACGACACCAGCAGATAGTATTAGTATTCCCCACTTGAGCCGATCCGAAGAAGACTCTTCTTTCTCCTCGACTGGGTCCATCCCCTCTTCCATGTAAGCTGAATTCACAAACCAGGTCATCCAGGTCCGTCGAAGTATGGTCGTTAGCTTCTTCATAATGTAACTGCCTCTCTCAGGCGGGTACTTTACAACCGATACAGCGTTGTCACGGCACCATTACCCTTGCGTCCAACACGAAGAGGTCGCCGGCTCGAGTCCGACCACCCCGACCAAGTAATGAACACAAGTAAAGCCCCTTTATTGCGGAGGGGACGTTTGATGCCAGCAAAGTGATTATTCACTCGACTTGCCTATTAGTCAGACCATACTTATCAATTAGATCTTGTGGCCGTGGATCATCGTAATCAGTCATCGTTCGAGGGTCATAGCTAGGGACCACTTCCGTGTTATCCGCAATATGCTGGCGTTCAGGACGAGAAATCTCCCTGTCAAACTCGTGATGAGCGTGGCCAGCGATTCCTTCAACCTGTTTGCGCACGACTTTGATACCAAAACCAATCGGGATTTTGGCGGAAAAGATACCGACACCTCTTTTACCGCGCTCTCCACTATGAGACACCTCATAGGCCGAAGTTAGACGTTCTAGGTATAGAGACAGGTCTGACTGACTTCTTGGAAATGCAGATGTGTCGACCTTGCCATCTGCTTTGATGTCACCACGCGCGAGTCGTCGATATAATGAGTCGCTTGCTTGAACGGGATCGACACCCCCCAATGGTTCATCCTGCATTTATGCCAGGCTCTTAAGGAGTTCGTAAAGAGGGTCAAATTCGTTGCTAGCCAGTTGCTCGGTTATTTTTCGGTCCGGGATTTTTCCCTCGATCAGTAAGTAAACACTCCCCCCGTTTGGGGTGAACTCAAGATCGAAGTCGATGTCACGACTCTGATTGCGCCACACCATGTGAATGCCCCCATCAGGAAGAGCGGCCACATGATAAGCATCGGGCACCCCGTAAACCTCAGCAAGCCGAATGAAATCAATGGCGTTTGTTAATGCCCTTTGGGATGGGAGCTTTCCCGAGTCTGGAAGCAAATGCTCGTCGGTGCTGCCCATGTCCTCCAGATGCTTTTTGGTCCGTTCTAGGGGGTTAGCTACTTGGCCACGACCCGGTCCGCCAACCAGATGAAGATCACAGGCTTCAATATTGGATTCGTCACTCAAGTCCGTACTGCTGTCTTCTTTGTCTGGAGTGACGAATGCAGCACAACGGTCTTGGGTGCTACTTGACAGTGTAATGAACACAGCCAAGAACCTCTGGGGCTGCCCTAACACGGTTGACGTGTCCGCAGCAGGATTCCAAATTTCTGTTATAAGGGGATAATCGACCTCGCCCGGGGGTTTTTGGGCCCAAGTAATCCAGGAACGCTCAGTTCCACGCAGACCCTTTTGCTCGGTTCCCGAAACATCAGGTAACCTGTTCATGGCTTGTCACCTTCTTCAGCAATTTCAAGTGAGAGGGTCGCTAGCTCGTTCAGTAACCCAGATATCTCGGCAGTTGGCAGCGGCGTGGTTCTGCCCTGCTCGGTGCTGATGTCTAACTCAAGCCTGCAACCAAATACCGATGATCCTGGCCTAGGTGTTCCTCCTCCTGAGATTGGAACGACGAAGGTTGAAAACTTCCCGACCGACCATGTTGAGAGGCGATTTATCATGGTGTCATCTTCAAGAGATTTACTGCGACGGGGTCGGTTTATTCTGAAGAGTAAATCCGATATTCCGGTCGGTTCAACTTTAAGCGGCAAATAGGGCAGAAGAAGTTCGTATCCTCGCTCTGGCGTATCGACTATTGCAGTGAGTTGAACGCCTAGAGCAACTCGAAGAGCGGGCGGCGATTTGGTTGTCAGCCAAGGCGTGAGCAGACTGGTAAATTCAGGCAACACCGTCGAAACCGCTCCAAGTAGCTCCGGTGCTCCAGTGGTAGCATCCACCCTATCCAATGCCCGAATCACCCAATCAGTCCGATCCAGCCTGGTGCCCAAAATGAGACTTACATCACGCGAATCGCCGATTCTTGCTGTGCCCGTATACTCAGCTATACCTTCCCTGGGTCGCCTTTGTTCATTCTCAGGTTCGCTGCCAGTGACGACTTTCCACCAATCAGCGTGGGAATTGTCAGTTAGGCTTTCTGGAAAAACTGTCAACCGCGCTACTAAGACATTCCATTCGATTGGGGGCTTTGGTTGCGTCATCAATGTCCTCGGCTCAGGCTCTCGTTTCGATTGTACCGCAGGGCTTCGTGTTTCGATGATAATTGACTAAACTTGTTGGCGCAAGCAGGTTACGTCCAACCTGACCCTCCCGTGTTGCCTACTTAATGGTGATGAGTGCTATTTACGCCGCGGCTCTCGTCGAGTTACTTGCCGTCGAGCAGGTCTGGCCCTGCTAGACAATTCCGCTCACTTTCATATTCCGGCTCTCCGCCAGCATACGAGTGCTCCTTGCTGAAGTGAGTCTTAGGGTCTCCGTAGAGTTCCCCCGCTGGCCCTCTTCCACGCGCTCGTAGTCTGGCCACCCCGACCATACGACCAGTTCCGCGCGCGTAGCGCAACGACGTAATTATGGCAGAAGCAAACAACAGGGTTGAGCACGGCTCAACCCTGTTGTTACGTGTCCCGTTCGTTATCAGGGAATGTTGTGGGAGGCTCCTGAAATCTCGTGGAGGTGCTCAAAGTGACCGGGTAGCACCAGACCGTTAATCTGCGACCGCAAAGCTATGACCTCTTGCACTGATGCGGCATGGTCAGCGTCCTCACTGGTGCGCCAGATGGAGAAACGACCCATCTCACCGGAATTCTGCGCCGACGTGAAGACGCCCCCCATCACATAGCCAGGCAGTGATGCCACGGCGTTTTCCAGATTGCCCAACACTCGCTTCAGCTCAGGTCCCTGTCCTGGAAGGGGTGTAGCCAATGTCAATCGTAACCAGGCCATGTGCTCTCCTCCTTACGTGTAGTAATTATGCCCGTTGTGCGTCTAGGATACTTTGCCACAATTCGAGACTCTCTGCACCTCCCATTTCCGGCAGACTGGCGCCCTTGCTGCGGGCCTTGTCCTCAAGCGCGGTGATTCTCTGCCTGAACCTGGAGTTTGCATGTCTCAGCGCCTCCTCTGGATCGATGCCAGAGGCCGCCGCTCCGTATGCCAGGGCGAACAATGTCTCGCCGAGGCCATCGATGTCCTCAGTGGCCCTCCCCGTTTCGTTCGGCGGCCCCAGCCCATCGATTCTTAGTGAACTCAGACGCTCCTGAAGCGAGCGCGTGTAGGCCAGGGCCGGGAGTGATACGGGAAGGCCGTCTAGCATGGACCTCTCTGGCACGCGTTCTTTGCTCTTTAACACCTCCCAATTATCCATGACTTCCTGGGCATTCGAGAGCTTAAGATCGCCAAAGACGTGGGGATGGCGTCGCACCAACTTTTCCGCAATGTGGCGCAGCATATCACGAGCATCAAAGTCCCCTGCTTCTCCGGCAATCTGGCAGTGGAGCAGAATGTTCAGGAGAATGTCGCCGAGCTCTTCTCGCAATGCGGTAAGGTCGCCTTTGTCCAGGGCGTCAAGCGCTTCGTACGTCTCTTCCAGCAAGTAGCGCTTGAGGCTTTCATGGGTCTGTTCTCGGTCCCAGGGACAGCCGTCCGGCGCGCGCAGCTTAGCAACGATGTTTGCGAGGCCCTGAAATGTTGCGAGGTTCTGCGTGAGGGTGAGCCGCGGGAGGTAGAGATAACCCAAGGTGTCTGGAGCGATTTCAGCGACAAGCTGCTCCAGGTTGAACGAGCGGAGCTGCAGGTGACCGGCAGCCGCGGTGGGCGAAAGCAGCGCAACGCTGTGGTCGCCGGGGTAAAGAGTCAGCAGGCTCTGTTGCAGACCAGCGATGTTCGTCCCATCTGCAGTGAGTCGGAGCAGGACATTGAGCGACGGATCGGAGACGGACGCGCCTGCATCAGATAGGTGAACAGCTTCCTTTTGCGACAGGCCGTGCCTGAAGGTGGGATGGAGACGAAGTGTTTCGATTGCCCAATCGCTAAGACTGATGCCTGCCACGATGCGCAGAGGCGCCTCTCGTTGCGCACATTCTGTGACGAGCACGAGCGTGAGGGGATCGTCCACCATGGGGTTGCCCGGAACGGCAAGGATCACATCATCCTGTGCCTGGGCCAGGCCGAGGAGCTGTGTGAGCAGGGCATCGCGTGTTGGGCGCGGATCGCCAGACGCCAGGTCACTGCCCGGCAGGAGATCTACTGGAAGATCTCTCAGGAAGAGAGGAAACGCTGAATAATGCAGGGGAAGGGAAACGATGCGTCGTGCTGAAGTCAGAAGTTGGTATGCTTCTTGGGTCAGGAGTTCCGCGGGGCCCGGGCCTAGACCGACCACAGTAAGAGGCATGTTATCCCCCTTTAGGATGTTATTATAAGGCTACAGATATGCAGTCGCAAGTTGAGGAACGAGAAGCGGGGACGGCGTTGCGTCACGCACTGCCGTGGGCAGGGTGGGTAGCCGGCGTTCTTTTCGTGCTATGCCTTCCCGTATTTCTCGTCATTACAAACCTGCGTGCGGTCACTGACAGCTCCTGGCTCTATGAGTACGGTTTTTCAACCTACGATATTCCCGCCGTAACCGGCATCACTCAACAGGAGCTCCTATCTGTCGCGCGCCAGACCAGAGATTACTTCAACAACGACATTGAGCGTCTCGACGTGGCCGCCTCCAGAAATGGCGAGCCCTTCACCCTCTACAACGAGCGTGAAATCCAGCACATGGCAGACGTGAAGGGGCTGTTGCGTCTTGCGGCACGGGTGCAAGAAACAACCGGCGCGTACGTTGTGCTTTATCTCGTCGTTGGCCTGCTGGTTCGGAGGAAGGCGGCAGTCCAGGACTGGCAAGAAGTCGTGTTTCAGGGCGGACTTTTCACCCTGGGCCTCATGGCGCTCGCGGGTCTTGGTTCGCTGATGGATTTTGACCGGCTCTTCCTCGTGTTTCATATTGTGAGCTTCTCCAACGATCTCTGGATGCTGGACCCATCCCGAGATTACCTGTTGAAGATGTACCCTGAAGGATTCTTTCGGGATGCTACCATAGCGATTGCGGGCCTGACGCTCTCCGAGGCGTTGCTTCTCGTGCTTGTCTCGCACTTCGTGCTGCTCCGGTTTCTCGCCAGCAACGAGCCAGAGCCGGCCACGGTGGATGTTCCGGGGCCTGACGCCTTTGAGATGTTCAGCCAGGAAACGTTAGGGAGTTCTTGGTGGGCTGCGCTTGACGATGAGGTCCGCAATGAGCCCAAGGACACCGACCTGAACAGCCGTCAACAGGATGACGATGGTCGAGCCGGGGATGTGGAAATTGAAGACCACGATGTCCCTCGCCAGCTTGAGCCCTCCGATGAGGAAGAGCGCAAGGCAGAGAGGGCCAAAGAACTTTAACGGGTCGAAATACATCACCGTGCGGAAGATGAGCCTGAGATAGGTCACGGTATCCTTGATGGGATGGAAGGAAGATCGGCCTCCAAGTCTGGGGTAGTAGTCCACCGGCACAAACTCCACCCGGTAGCCGGCGGTGAGGAAGGCAAGGGTTGAGGTGCTTTCCCAGGAATGGCCCGATGGGAGCAGAGGGAAAAACTGCTGGGCAGTTTCCTTACTGAAGCAGCGGAGGCCGGAGTTCAGGTCAGGGATGTTGACGCCCGTAAGGTAGGACGCCAGCCACCGGATGAAGGTCTTTGCGGGAGTCCGCAGCCAGGGCATGGTGCCTGCCTCTTTGGTCCTGGCTCCGATGACCAGATCATTGTCCCGCAGCCGTTCCAGGAGCGCAGGCATCTCGTGGTTTGGGTAGGTCCCGTCGCCGTCGGTGGTGATGATAATGTCGCCCTCGGCCAGACGGATGCCGGTCTTGCGCGCCGCTCCCACGCCCATGTTCCGTGGGTGTTTGATCAGGCGGGCCCTCGGAAACTGCGCCACTATCTCGGCAGTCAGGTCTGTCGATCCATCGTCAACCACGATGACCTCATAATCAAAGTCCGATTTGTCCATCGCCTCGAAGATGGCCTCCAGATCGTGTCCGATGGCGGCCTCCTCGTTAAAGGCGGGAATCACCACGGTCACCTTCCCCAGCTCCCAGGGGCCGAAATCCAGGCCGGAGTAAGTCTGCGGCGAACGCTGGGTCATGGCGATACCTGTTCCTCATGCGATTGTTTTGCAATCAATGATTTGTACACTTCTAGCATGCGGTCAATGTGCTGTTCTCGGGTCGCCGTGTTTTGGATACCCGCTCTCAAGGTTTGAAGCAGGACAGGGTCCCGCGCGAGTTTGGTCAGGGTGGCGGCAAGGGCCTTTGCGTCGCCCGCAGGAAACAGAAGCCCGTCCACGCCATGCCGCACCTTCTCCGCAAGCGCGCCGATATTGGAGGCGATGACCGGCAGTCCCATTGAAAAAGCTTCGCCTATCACGAGGGGGGCATTCTCATACCACAAGGACGGCGCCACCAGCACATCGCTGGAAGCGAGCGCCTGAGCGACCTCCTCTCGGGAGGCCTGTCCCCTCAGGTGGATGGGTGGGGTGCTGGACTTTTCCATCAGTTCATCCAGTTCATTACTGTAGTCAGGGTAAGACGCGAGGTCTCCAAAAATATCCACCTGGACCTCAGCGGCATTGAGCCATTGTCCGGCTTGCACCAGCACATGCGCTCCTTTGCTCCAAGAGACGGCGCCGAGGAAGAGTGCTCGCAGTGGAGCGCCGGGCGCTCGCTGGACGGGCGCAGGCGATTGGCCTGCAAGAGACGGAATGCCAAAATCAACTCGTTCTATTTTATCTCGCGGCAGGCCCGCGCGGACAGCGAAATCGGCAACAAATTGGGATGGCGCGAGGAGTGCGTCAACCTCGGAGAACGCCCTTTTCACGCGTTGCTGCCTCAGCATGAACAGGGGGGCAGCCAGCGGGGCTCCCCACAGAAGCTGCGGTTTGCCCAGACGCTCCGCGGCGCACCAACCGCAGTTGATCCCCAGCACCGGGCCTGAGCAGGGCGCACCGGTATGATCAATGAGCTGAGACTTTGGGCACATGAACCAGTAGTCGTGAAGCGTGAAGCAGGTGGCCGCGCCAAACTTCCTGGCAAGGCGCGGCAGCCGCGAGGAAAGGCCGAGGAGATGTTGGAAGTGAACCACATCGGGGCGCAAGGCCTGCAGAAGCGATGCAAACGCCCCTTCGATACCGCGATGCCCAAAGGCGCTGCTGAAAAGCGACAACTGTCCCCGAGGACCGCGCAGGCCGCCCAGGACCACGGTTATAGGGATGCCTTCCCACTGACGTTCACCCGCGTCGCTCCCGCCGGTGAAGACGGCAACCTCATGGCCGCGCTCGCGCAAGCGGCGGGCAAGGTCTGCGGTGTACTGCTCGGTCCCGCCGGTGTATTCGGGGAGGAACTGATGAATGACCTGAAGGATTCTCATCGGGTCAACACTCGCTCGTAGAGTGCGGCAATCTCCTGGTATACCGTACTCCAGGTGTACTTTTCTCGCAGCTTTTGGTGGCCGGCTCGCCCCAGCCGCTGCGCGAGGGGAGCATCCGCGATGAGGCGGGCGATGGATGTCTTGAGCGCGTCAACGTCACCGAAGGGCACGAGCAGGCCGTTCACTCCATCGTCTATCACCGCAGGCACGCCGCCCGCTCTGGCGCCGATGACGGGCTTCCTGTAGCGCCACGCCTCCAGATACACCAGGCCAAAGGAGTCGACGCGGGAGGGCATTGCCAGAAGAGCGCTCTGCTGGAGGAGCGTGTGCTTCTGCTGTTCTGAGATATTGCCCAGTACCTGCACGCGCGCCATGTCCCCTGTTGGAAGTCTGTGGTAGTACGCGTCAAACTGCGCCGTTACTGTGCCGGCGAGCGCCACATCCACCTTCGCGCCTTCGGCCCAGAGCCGGCGCACCGCCTCCACCACGTGCACGGCTCCCTTGTCATTGGTGACGGCGCCGAGAAATAAGACCAGAGGAGGGTGGATAGGCGCACTGTCTGCCAGTGCTTCGTCCTGTTCAAAGGGAATCCCGCCGGGGATGGCGACAACCCGATCCCTCTGTATCCCCTTTCGTATCAGAAAGTCTCTCTCAATCTCAGACAGGGCGATCACCGCTCCGGCCTCCTTCAGCAAACCAAGCTGATGGGGCATAGCGTACCCCTGAACCACGGCAGGATCAGCTTCCTCGCCAACGTGGAGGAAAGGCGTCAACAAGAAGGGGATATTGGCGTCGCGCGCATATGAAGCAGCCGGTTTCAGCATCGATTCGAAGGGGATGGTGAACCCGTGGACGAGGTCGTACCCTCCCCTGCACTGCCGGAGCGCCGGCTCCAATCCGTCCACCCAGGGAGTGCGCGCCGCAAGCTGCCAGAGGAGCGCATGTGGGGTGGCGGGAAATTGCGACACGAGGGTCGTGAGCCGGCGCATCAGAAAATACCCCCACGGCGAGGGAGGCAGGTAACGCAGCGGAAAACGCCGCACGGTGACGCCGTTGATGCGCTCTTCGCCGGGAGGGAGGGTGCGCCTGTGTGCGTCCCAGATGGCCTCCACCTCGCCTGCATTCGTGGTAAAGACGGTGACATGATTTCCGTCCTGCGCCAGACTTTCGGCAAGCTGCTGGACATACGTTTGCGCGCCGCCCACAAAAGGGCGGTAGCCAATGTTCACAAGGAGGATGCGTTTGGTCATGGCTCGTTTGAGCAGCGGTCTTGCAGCCCCCTCTACTTGAACTCGATCCAGTCGAGCATTACCCCGAAAACCCGGTTGTCCGCAGCAATGTCCATCTCCGAGAAAGACCACGGGTCCGTGCTCAGGGTAATAGCGGCGCTCCCCCTCCGGCACTCGGCGGGAATGGGGAACGAATACGCACTGAACTCACTGCCAACGGTGAGGGACTTGAACGCGCGGCTGCCGCACGAAATGGTGACGTCCAGGGGAGCCAGCCCCGCCGGCCTCCCGGACGCGGCCCGCAAGGAGAGGACTCGGGACCGTGTCCCGGGCGGAATCGTGACCACCGCGGCGCTGGCTGTCCAGCGATAACGCACTCCTTCCTGTGTCTGTTGGCTCATGTAAAAACCCGAGCGCAGATAACTGTAACCGGGGAAAGTCTCGTCACCCAGGTCTATGCGGAGCGGAAGTCCGGTCGGCAAATCGGATGCCCTATCCCCAATTTTGAAGATGTGTATCTCTGCGTTGAAGTCGAGCATCTCCTGGGGTCGCCGAAGAGACGTGCGTTCCAGTTCCGGCAGTGAGACGGCCACACGGTTCACCAGCTCCGGCTGGTACGGCACAAGATATCTGCTGGCGCTCCTTGGTTGGGACGACAGATAGTAAACGCTCCGCCCCTGCGCTCTTGCCTCGGTAACCAGGTCGTCGATGCCGCGCGGAAGGAGGTCGCTGTCCTGGATGCTCCAGTTGGTCTGGAGCAGGTAGGTGAGACGGCCCTCAAGGAACCGCAACGGGGCCGCAAAGCGCACGCCGGTGTCGTCGCCGTCCAGCAGGAGGACCGACTCCGGCTCAGTCCGCGCCGCCACCGCGCTGATGGCCGCCAGGGATCCCTCGTATTCACGGGCGGCGAAGACCGGCGCAGCGTCGGGCCAGCGGACCGCAACCAGCGCCACGACTGCAACCACCACAGGCCTCCATCCCTTCACGGGCAAGAAATCGATGAGCTGCATGAGCGCCCAGGCTTCCATGAGCATGAGCAGCGGGATGATGGTCGGCAACAAGCGGCGAGTCGACCACATGAAGAGCGGTACGTCGTCCTGTCCGCGCTGGTACACCCAGAAAATCGCCAGGTAAAGGATGCTTGTGAGCAGAAGCGCCGCCATTGCAGGCTGCGAGAAGAACGATAGGGCGGAACGCTGTCTCATAACCAGGGCGAGCACGCAAAGGCCAGCCAGGACGCCGTCCAGCGGCGACAGGAACATGCCCTGCCAGAGGGAGACCAGGAAGGATGGCTCCGTCGTCTGCTGGGTCTCAACGTAAGCGAATCCGGCCGCGGCCAGCGCCCCCACGGCGGCCAGCGCGAACGCGCCATGTCGGACGCCCAGACGTTCCGGGAGCTGGACGGCGCGCTCGCCGAAGAGTCGGGCTATCACCTCCTTGAACGCACGGAAACGAGCGGCGACGACGACCAGGGCCAATCCGAAGAGGAGGAGCGCCCAGGAACTTCTGCCCTGATCGAGCGCCAGCGGTTGCGCCACGGTCGCCCAGACGACTCCCGCTGTCAGCGCGCCCGGGAAAAAACCGAGCGCCAACAGCCGTTTGTGCGGCGTGAGGCGAAGGGCTGGAACGAGGCAGAACAGAGACAAGGCAACAAATGCAACCACCAGGCCTTCCGTCTTGACCAGGGGCAACAAACCCAGGGCAAGGCCGGCCGCGACGGCAGCCATGCGGCTGTGGGTCGACTGCCAGAGTACCCCGCTCCAGAGGCCGCCAAAGAGAAAGACCTGAAGGAGTTCCTCCGAGAAGCTCATCTTGCCGTGCCACACCTGCACGGCGTTGAAGGCAAGCAGCGCCGCAGCCGTGATGCCTCCTCCACCTCCCATCAGGCGGCGCGCTAGGAGGTAAAAGTATAACAGGGCCATCAGGTTGATGAGAAAGGGCATCGCCAGGCCACCCCGTATGCCGGCCAGGGCAATGCCGAAGGCTGTCCAGGTGGTGAGCAGCAATGGGAACTGCGAGGTTACCGCGCCGGAGTCCTGGTTGACATAAAATCCAGGTTGCAGCGTGGGATGCAGGCCCGGCGGCTCCGTTGTGAAGGCAGCGGCGGCTTCGGGACGAAGCCGGGAGAGGATAGGGTCCTGCGTCGTGAACGCGCCTGTGCGGGCTAGGCCGGCCGCGGAGGTGAAGTAGACGCCGGGGTCCCAGCCCCCCAGGACGAACTGGGCGGGCGGGAGGTACACGAAGGTCATGGCCAGGAAGAACGCCGCAACTGCCAGCGATTGGGGGAGGGAGGAACGAAGAAAGGCCCTGATCTTGTCATGTTCCAACCACAGGAGAACCGCCGCGGCAATGAGCGGAGGAAGCAGGAAGGGCAGGGTGAAGGACCCGATGAGGGCGAGCAGTTGCAGGTAGAGCGAGACGATAACCAGCCCCAGCAGCCCTCGCAGCGCGGCCGATTCCACCGGAAGCAGCGGCTCTTTAGGCAGAGGGGTTATCCCGCTAAACGGTGTGGCTGCATGGCTCTTAAACACTACCCGACTGAGCGCAGCTTGTCCAGTTGCCGTGTGTTGAGGGAGTGTATTAGTTTCAGATTCATCGCTCGTGGTGAGCTTGTCGAACCATGAGCGCTCTCCTTCGACAGGCTCAGGCCATCCAGGCTCTGTAAGAGATGAGCGGAGAATACTTTCACTCACCATATGTGAAACCGTCACTCCAGTTACCGTGTCGAAAACACTGCCAGGGAGTGTCCCTATGTTAAACGAGACTCCCTTTGCTTTGGGCGAGCGTTCACTGCAGCAGCGTAGGAATGTCCACCCCTAACGCGTCAGCAATTGCTCCCAGGACTGAGAGACTTGGGTTGCTCAGTTTACGTTCCAGCATGCCGATGTATGTCCGGTGACAGCCTGCATGGTCCGCTAACTCCTCCTGTGAGAGCCGCCGCTCTAGGCGCAACTCTCGGAGACGAGTAGCAAGCAATTCCCTGGCCCTGACATACGTCCGACTTTCCGGTCTCATTGACCAGAACACTACGGACGTGTAGAGTCATAGTCTACAGAATATATTCATCATTTTGCTGCGGCGAGGGCAAACAAGGCTCGTGTCCCGCCACCGGGGGGCTTTTTATGAGAAATGTGTCTCTATGTTCAGCTTTCGTGCTTGTTTTCTTCCTCGCGGCTTGTACCAGCGCGCAACCCGCTACCCCATCAAGGGCACTTCCGAGCACCGATACACCAGTGCCGGCCATGACGCCCACTATTACGCTCACAGCGACCCCTGAGCCTCCGACGCCCACTGCCGTTCGTCCGACCGCTACCGGTGCCCCGGCAACTGTGACGGTGGTACGCCCAACGGCTACTCCGGTGCAGCCTCAACGGGCCTGGGTGCCAATCTCCGGTGGTAACTGTCCATCTGGGTATCCAGTGAAGGCCAACCCGGACAGCATGATCTACCACGTGCCAGGCGGAGGATCATACATCCGTACCCAAAACTCACGGGTTCAATGCTTTGCGACAACGGCTGGCGCGCAGGCCGCGGGATACCGCGCGGCACTGAGGTAGACTCCATGAACCGATTGTTAATAATGCTCCTCATCGTATTGGCCGGATGCTCCCCCACGGTCGCGGCCACGCCTACGGCATCGCTCACTCCGTCCGTGGATAGGGTAGTCGCCCCTCGACAGCCCCAACCTCCGCCGACTGTCCTTCCGTTAAAGCAGCCTGCGTCGCCAGAAGAGACGTTGTATCCAGTTATCCGCGTGGTGGACGGTGACACCATTCACATCTTGAAAGATGGCCGTGACGAGACCCTGCGGCTCATTGGCATTGACACTCCAGAGACCAAGGACCCGCGCAAGACCGTGCAGTGCTTCGGTCGGGAGGCCAGCGAAAGGGCTGAGGAACTCCTATCGGGAAAACGAGTCCGCATCGAGCAGGACCCCACTCAGGACACCCGGGACAAGTACCGACGCCTGCTCGTTTACGTCTGGCTGCAGGACGGCACCTTCTTTAACCTAGTCATGGTCCGAGACGGCTACGCCCACGAATACACCTTCGAGCGGCCGTACCAGTACCAGGCCGACTTCAAGGCAGCGCAACAGGAGGCCAGGGCCGGAGGGCGTGGTCTTTGGAGCCCCCAGACTTGCGACGGGAACACGGAACAAGCTGCGGACAAGCAGGGGGCTACGGAGTCCGGTGGGCTGCCGGTTGTCGGTTCCGGCTGCGATCCCTCATATCCGGATATCTGCATCCAGCTCAATTCGCCGGACATGGATTGCGTCGACATCCGGCGCATGGGGTACCGGGCGATCCGGGTGCTGCCGCCCGACCCGCACCGGCTGGATAGAGACAGGGACGGCATCGGGTGTGAGTGAGCGCTCCGAACGCCGACCGGGCCGCGGTTGAGGACATGCGTGCAAATACATCCGGCTGCATACGGTGTGCCAACAGCCTCATTGCGACTGAGAAGCCTGAGCGAAAAATGAAAAGTTATAGTCTGAAAAGATTAGTGGAGTAGTCCCCGCTTTGGTGACCGCAGCCACCAAGGCATCGCCGAAGATGCTCAAGTCTATCCCCGCATCCCGGTGTGGTTGTATTTCTCGCTTTCGATGGCCTCGCTCATCGACCTGCGGCAACGTGCGGGAATCGATAGACCGGCACATGGGTGATCTCGAACACCTTGTCCAAGCCGCCATGCTCGACGAGCTCCTGGATGGCGTCCACGGTATTCGGTGCGAGGTATTGCTCGCCACACTGCGGGCACACCACGGCGGGCACCTCCCTCACGATAAAGACCTGCCCGCCTACCTCCTGGGTGTAGGTGATGCTCTCCGCCCGCACCCGCGCACCGCATACTGAGCAATGGGCTGCTGTTTCTCCGGTCATTGCGACCTCCTCCTAGTCTCCCAGTCCGCCTCCCATTCGTCCGGGTCCGGACGGTAGACGGTGATGATGTCAACGATCTCCCGCAGCGAGCACATGACGTGCAGCGGGTCTCCAGCGAAGCGCGGACGCCGAGTATCAGACACGCAGGGCCATAACGGTGATGGGGATAATCCTCGATAATCTCGCCATTGGCTAGCGCCGTCTCCACATCATGCCCGTGTATCCCACGCGCGATGCGCTGCTGCGCTCCATGATACGTGTAGCGATAGCGGCCCGCTGCGACCGCACTAGCCACCTGGGCCATCTTCGCCGGCAGCGGCTCAGCCATGCATCGCCCGCCCCGAGTTTTCGGCTGTCATGCCTTCGCCCGTGTTTCCCGCTTCAATAAAAGTTGAAACCGTCGACGTATACGTTCGTTTTTCTCTTTCCCTCACCTAAAAAGCAGAGGCCCCCGAAGAATCGGGGGCCTCGCGCCGTACCGCCGAGGCGATACGGGGGGTACATGCATACTATATCACAGTTGATCGCTGTCTTGTTACAAGTCTTCCGACTTCCGGGTTCACCCCATCTTGGGCCAGGCGCCGCAACTCTCGCTGCACCAACTGCGGGTCCTTATGTAGATCATCGCCGTCTTCACGTGGCCATGCCCAGAAGCTCCTGGACGGCCGATATCATAGCGTGCTTGTGAGAGCGCCGAAGACGTTCTCCCACGATATGTCCTTCACCCGCTGGTAACCCTCGTCTCCCAGGCGAGGCGTGTCGCTGCGCTGCTGCCACAGGCGTTCGATGGCGTCGGCGGCTGTCACCGAAGGCGCTCAAGTCTATCCCCGCATCCTGGTGTGGTCGTATTTCTCGCTTTCGATGGCCTCGCTCATCGGCCTGCGGCAACGTGCGGGAATTGATAGACCGGCACATGTGTGATCTCGAACACCTTGTCCAAGCCGCCATGCTCGACAAGCTCTTGGATGGCGTCCACGGTATCGGTGCGAGGTATTGCTCACCACACTGTGGGCACACCACGGCGGGCACCTCCTTCACGATAAAGACCTGCCCGCCTACCTCCTGGGTGTAGGTGATGCTCTCCGCCCGCACCCGCGCGCCGCATACTGAGCAATGGGCTGCTGTTTCTCCGGTCATTGCGACCTCCTCCTAGTCTCCCAGTCCGCCTCCCATTCGTCCGGGTCCGGACGGTAGACGGGGATGATGTCAACGATCTCCCGCAGCGAGCACATGACGTGCAGCGGGTCTCCAGCGAAGCGCGGCGCCTAGTATCAGACACGCAGGGCCGTAACGGTGATGGGGGTAATCCTCGATAATCTCGCCATTGGCCAGCGCCGTCTCCACATCATGCCCGTATATCCCACGCGCGATGCGTTGCTGCGCTCCATGATACGTGTAGTGATAGCGGCCCGCTGCGACCGCACGAGCCACCTGGGCCATCTTCGCCGGCAGCGGCTCAGCCATACATCGCCCGCCCCGAGTTTTCGGCTGTCATGCCTTCGCCCGTGCTTCCCACTTCTCTTGGAGTGTAGATCATCGCCGTCTTCACGTGCTCATGCACAAGAAGCTCCTGCTCGGTCGGCATCATAGGGTGTGGGTGAGCGCGCCGATGACGTTGTCCCACGATATGTCTTTCACCCGCTCATAACCCTCGTCCCCCAGGCGGGGCGCGTCGCTGCGCTGCCGCCACAGGCGCTCGATAGCGTCGGCCAGAGCATCCGGCGTTGGTTCCGCCACGTAGCCGTTCACGCCGTCGGCCACGAACTCCAGGACGCCGCCGGCGTCGCTGGTGGTGATGACCGGCTTGCGGGCGAGAAAGGCTTCCACGGTGACGTAGCCGTAGTCCTCCAGATAGGGGGGATAGATGACGCCGAGGCAGTTGGCGTAGAGGTCGGCCAGTTCCCGGTCGTCCACCTGGCCCAGAAAGCGCACGCGCTCCTGGATGCCAAGCTCCTCGGCCAGCTTCTTCAGCCGGTCTCCCTCCATGCCGTCGCCCACCACAACGCACTGGAGCGCGCCGCAGGTGGTCATGGCGAGCGCGTTGAGGATGAGGTCAAAACGTTTGATCGGCTCAAAGCGGCCGATGGCCAGCAGGTACTCCCGGTACTCGCCGCAGCGCAGCAGCGGCGCTAATCTGGGGGGCGGATAGAGGTGCTGCGCGCGCAGTCCGTTGAACCTCTGCAATCGATCAGCGGTGTTCTTGGAGATGCTGTAGAGCGCCCGCGCGTCCTTGAGTCCCCAGCTATCCAGCCGTCGCACCAGCCATGCGAACAGCCAGCCGTCCGGCCGCGTGTGCATGTCGCTGAACCTAGTGCCGTAGAGGTCGTACGCCTGCCGATGCTGGTGGGTCAGCCACACGACCTTGTTTGGATGGTTGGCAGCGTAGGAGGGGAACTTTGTACAAATGAGGAGGTCGACGCTCTTCTCGTGGATGGAGCGAAGGTTGAGGCTCCGCCAGGCCAGGAAGCTTTTGACGATCTGGCTGCGGGGGGCGTCGGCGTAGGGAAGGTTGACCACATCCACCTGGTGGCCCCACTCCCGCAGCTTGTCGGTGAGGGTGTCCACGAGCTGCTCAGCGCCGCCCCGCACGTACAGCGTCTGGACGCCGCACACAAGAATGCGACTCATGGCTGCGCCTGTTCTAAGTCCCTCTTGAGGCGGGCCAGAGCATCGTCAACCGAGAGGGGTTGGATGCCAAACTCTGCCTGCAGACGACGGGTCACAAGGCCGGAGTGACGCGGGCGGGGCGCCGCTTGCTGCAGGGCATCTGTGACGCCTGGGATGATCAGGGATGGGTTTAGATGGAACATCCTGCAGATGCGCAGCGCGAAGTCGTAGCGGGAGAGCCATTCCGCTCCCACAGTATGGAAGACGCCGCTGATCCTCCTCTCGGCCATGGTGAGGAGCATTGAAGCCAGGTGGTCGGCCAGGGTAGGGGAGCTGGTCTGGTCGGTCACCACCGTGGCTTGCTGGCCTCTGGATAGGGTGTCAACCAGCCATGTCACGAAGTTCGGGCGTGCGCCGGGCGCGCGGCCGAAGAGCGTGCTGGTGCGCGCTACGACGGCATCGGGGCAGAGGCGGTTCACTATCCTTTCTGCTTCCAGCTTCGTCCGGCCGTAAACGGATATGGGGTCGGTGGCGTCATCTTCCCGGTACGGCCCGCGCTCGCCGGAGAAAACATAGTCCGTGGAGACAAAGACCAGGTGAGCCCCGACGTCTCGAGATGCCCGGGCCACGTTCTCCGTGCCCGCGGTGTTCACGTCCCAGGCCTCTTGAGGACGGCGCTCACAGTCATCGACGTTGGTCATGGCGGCGGTGTGGATGACGGTGTTGGGCTGAAGTTGCTGGAAAAGGGACGTTATGCCCGCTGCGTCGCCTATATCGAGCTGATGTAACGTGAAGCAGGCCGTAGGTGGCGCGTGGGTTGATGGCTGCCTGCTGAGACCGACCACGCTGTAGTGACCCATGGCTTGCTCGATAAGCTTGACGCCCAGGAGGCCGTTGCTGCCGGTGATCAAGAGGGTTTCCATGCCTTCGGCCTGCCTCAGGCCAGCGCCATATTCGTGTATTGCTCCACGACTTCTTTAGCGGGGCCGCTGGCGATGACCCGGCCGTGGTTCAGAAGCAGGGCGCGATGGCAGAAGCGGGTGATGAGATTGAGGTCATGGGAGACGAAGAGCATGGTGATGCCCTTACGCTGAAACTCGTCCAGGGTGTTCAGACACTTCTCCTGGAAATGGAGATCGCCCACTGCCAGCACCTCGTCGATGAGCAGGATATCGGCATCGAGATTGATGGCCACGGCAAAGCCCAAGCGCGTCGCCATGCCCGAGGAGTAGTGCTTGATAGGGGTGTCGATGAACTGCTCCAACTCTGCAAACCCGACAATGCCGTCAAACCGCCGCTGCATCTCCCTGGTGGAGATGCCCATGATAGAACCTAGCAGGAAGATATTTTCCCGTCCGGTAAGGTCAGGGTGGAAACCTGCTCCCAGCTCAATGAGGGCGGCCACTCTCCCGTTCACGGTGACCTGCCCGGAGGTGGGTTCCAGGATTCTGCCAATCAGCTTCATGATGGTGCTTTTTCCGGACCCGTTCTCGCCGATGATCCCCAGAGTTTCGCCGTGCTCCACGTTGAAGCTGACGTCCCGCAGCGCCCAGAAGGTCTCCTTCTCGCCGTTGCGCCGGTGAACAAGGTGAAGCAACAGCTCCTGGAACGAGCGCGGCCGCTCGTGGTGAAGGATAAAGCGCTTGGAGACCGCGCTCAGGCTGATGGCAGACATCAGAGAGCCTCTGCAAATGAGCGGCTGACCCGGGTAAAGAGAAAGTAGCCGGCAAAGAGGATCAGGACCGCGGTGACAAAGGTGCGCGAGAAGAAATCGAAATTTGTCATGGTCCCGTAGTAGAGGATATCCCGGTATGCGGCGATGATGGAAGCCGGTGGGTTGAGGACGTACATAAGCCTGCTGTAAACGGGAAACACATCTTCAATGCGATAGAAGATGGGGGTGAGGAAGAACCAAGCCAGCATCAGGGTCTCCATGATGATCCCCGTGTCCCGGTAATAGACGTTGACCGCAGACAGGATGAGCGCCACCCCTGTGGTGAAGATGACCTGGGTGAGAATAACGGCGGGCAGCAGCAGCACCGTGTACGAGAGGTGCACCTGGTAGAGGAGCACCATCACAAACAGCACAATGAGGGAGAGCAGGAAGTTGACGGTGGTTGACAGCACCGTCGCGATGGGCAGGACTTCTCTTGGAAAATAAACCCGCTGCACCAATGCTCCGTTGCCAATAATGGAGTTGATGGCTCCCATGAGAGCTGTGGAGTGCAGGTTCCAGGCAAGCAGGCCGGTGAGGATGAAGACCGGATAGTTGGGAATGGTGTTATTGGTAAGGAGCACGGTGAAGACCACCGTAAAGACGGTCATCATGAGCAGCGGGTTGACCAGACACCACAGGAAACCCAGCACAGAGTTCCGGTAGCGCAGCTTCAGGTCACGGGCCACAAGGTACCTGACCAGCTCTCTGTACCGGAAAAGCTCTTGAAGATGCTGAAACAGGTCCACCCCTCCATCCACCTGCCCCACAGGGCGCGCTCAGTTTTGTTTGGACAGCGTGTTGTAGAGCAACTCCAGTTGCTGTCCTGCAGCGTACCAGGAGAATCGCTCCACCGCTCGGTCCCGCAACCGACAGCTCTTCTCCCGCCGCAGCGCCTGGTCAGTGACCAGTTCCTCCATCGCGCGGGCGAGGGACGCCGAATCGCCGGGTGTTGCGTAGTTTCCAAGCTCTCCAAGGATCTCTTCAGCCACCGGCGTGCGGAAGGCGACCGTGGGAAGTCCTACTGCCATGTAGTTTAACAGTTTCCCATTCCCCTCTGTTTCTGAGAGCTTTGGTGAGGTGGCGATGTCCCCCGTCGCCAGATAGAGGGGAGCTTCGTCATAGGGGATACGGCCGGTAAACGTGACATGCTGTCCAAGTCCCAGCGCAGACGCCTGTGCGCGATACGCGTCCTCGCCAGGGAACCCCATGATGAGGAAATGCACCGGCAGTCCCTTTTGCACAATCAGGGAGGCTGCTTCCAGTATGTGGTCAGTGCCCTGGTACTGGGCGAGGAGGCCAAGGTACACGATTAAGACGCGGTCGGCGGGTATCCCCAGCGCATGCTTGAGACGAAGAGGGGCTTGCGGATCCGGGAGCTGCTCTCGGGGCAGAAAAACCGTCGTATCCACGCTGTCCGATAGCGTTACTACTTTATGCAATGGATAACTGAACTCGTTGCGCAGGACGTCGGCCGCATTTTGAGAGCTGGTAACGATGATGTCTGCCATGTGGTTAATTCGTTGTTCCAGGAAGCGGAGCGGCCGGTAGAGAATACTGTCTTGACGGAGGAACTTATGGTCCAGCATTTCGCTGGTGAGGCTTCCCTGGTAATCAAAGACGAGAGGCACTTGGAGCGCTCTGCTCACGGGGTAGCCGATGAGCGCGCCCTCATGCAGGTGCGCGTGGATCACCGATGGCCGCACCTGCGCCGCAACCTGCGCGACTTTCAGAGCGAGCAGCCCGTCCTGGTAGAGCTTGTGCATGTTGGAGCCGACCCGCACGGTCTTCTGCCAGGGCGTGTTCAACGCGCGGCGTATGTCCAGGCCGTCAATTTCTCTGCCGGTGTGGTAGGTGCATATGACGACACGGTGCCCCAGGTTCCGGAGCACGCGGGTCTCTTCATAAATGCGCACGTGGCAGCCGTAATCGGCGAAAAAAGAGGTGGGAGCAATCTTCAGGACGGTGTGGCGGCGGGTGGGACGGCGTGATGGCGCCGATGCTGTGGGAAGAAGGGGCGCTGCTGTGTCGCTAGGATGCTGATTCTGCAAAGTGGTGGTTTGAGCGATGTAAGCCCGACATCTCAAAAGAAGCAACGCATTGATGGTCCCTACGAGAACGCCGGCATTCCTGCTCCCTATGACACGGTCTGTTTACCTGATAGCGGCGCTATCGAACGCGAGCGTTGTGGGCGGTTCCAGCGTTGATGGGCTCGTTGGCGTACACGTCACCATTCCGTATTTTGAGATTAAACCCGCACTCGGGGTTGGTGCAGACCCAGGCTTTGTAGTGGATCGCAGCTCCCTGGCTGCCAAAATCTGAGAGAGGGACAAGGTCACCAGACTTGCACTTCTGACACTTGGGAAATTCCACAGGCTGCAATCCTTCCGTCCAAAATTACGTTGGGAAGTATAACCCCACACAAAGCCGGAAGCAACCCTCCGTATTCACTCATTTACATTGTGAAGAAGTCACTTTACTTTCAAAAGTGGTATAATCCCACTACAAATAATAAAGTGAAGCGAATGGGATAATAGAACATTCCTCGCTCTTGAGAGGATAATCCATGAATATCGTCGTCTGTATCAAGCAGGTCCCGGCAATTGACCAGGTGAAATTCAACCCAGAGACCAAGACCCTTGTGCGAGAGGGCGTGGAGCTCAGAGTCAACTCCCTTGACCGTCGGGCAATTACCCAGGCTATCAAGCTGAAAGAGGCGTTTGGCGGGCAGGTGACTATTATCACGATGGGGCCGCCTCAAGCCAAGGACATTCTCGTAGAACCCCTGGCTCTGGGCGCGGACCGGGCAATACATCTTATGGATATGGCCTTTGCTGGCTCAGATACCCTTGCCACGGCGCGTGTCCTGGCTGCTGCCATCAAAAAGCTGGATTTTGATGTGATTCTGTGCGGTCGTTTCAGCATTGATGCGGAAACGGGACAGGTGGGACCGGAAATTGCCGAGCTTCTCGATATTCCTCAGGCCACAAACCTGCGTCGTCTGGAGGTTTCTCAAGATGGGAAGACGCTCATCGCTTCGCGTGAGGTAGATGACGGGATTGTGGTTCTTGAGCTTCCAACTCCGTGCCTGATCACGGCGGGCGAGTTTCTTGTGCAGCCGCTGCCCCGGCCTGCAGCGGAAGTGATGGAGGAGGCAGGACGTCGGAACATAGAGGTGTGGAACGCTGCTGACCTCGGGCTGCCTGCTGACCAGATTGGGAAGGCCGGTTCTCCCACAATGGTGTCAGAAATTCGCGAAATGGAAATAACCAGAGAGAAACATGTCATTCAGGGTGATGATCCGGAAGCATCTGCCAAACATCTGCGTGACTATCTCGTCACGCGGGGGCTTTTCACGCCGTGGCAGCGGGTGACCGCAAAGGCCGCTCCGGGTGAGCAACGTGGGCCAGGCGCGGTTGAGAAGGCCATCTGGGTGGTGGCGGAGCATGTGCGCGGCAGGCTGCGGAATGTGACGCTGGAGTTGCTTGGGAGGGCCACAGAGCTTGCGGCTCAAAACGGAGGAGAGGTTGCCGCTGTGCTGATGGGGCACAACGTCCAGGAGCACGTTGCCACCTTGGCTGCGTACGGCGCGGACAAAGTCTATCTGGCTGATGACCCTCGCCTGGCCAATTACGATACCGAGCGTTATACCAGTGTGGTCACTGAGGCAATTACGCTCTATCGCCCCTTTGCCGTCCTTATGCCTGCCACAGTAGATGGTCGTGACCTTGCGCCCCGGATAGCCGCGCGACTGAGACTGGGCCTTACGGGCGATTGCATCGACATCGAAATTGACAGCAAGGGCCAACTGGTGCAACTGAAACCGGCCTTTGGTGGCACCTTTGTTGCGCCCATTCTTTCGCGCACGACGCCTGCGCTGGCGACAGTGCGGCCGGGAATGCTTGCTAAGCTAGCGCCTCAGCCTGCCCGGCAAGCGGTCGTGCAAAAGTTGACCTTTGGATCGCTGCCTCAGGAGCGGGCCAAGTTCGTGAGGTTTGAGCCTGTGACGGGCGTCAGTGGCATCGAGATGGACGATGCCGAGACGTTGATAGGGGTTGGCGCAGGAGTCGGGAGTAAAGAGAACCTGACACTACTTGAAGAACTGGCAGGCGTCCTTGATGGCTCGCTCGCGTCCAGCCTGCGCGCCGTTTCCACCGGGATCATGCCCGGGCAGTTACAGATTGGTTTGACAGGCCGGGCAGTCTCGCCACGATTTTACGTGGCCGTGGGCGTGCGCGGCGCCCTGAACCATACCATCGGCATTCAACGGGCGGAGACGGTAGTGGCCATCAACAATGACCCGAGCGCAGACATCTTCAAAGTTTGCGACTTCGGCATCGTGGGAGATCTGACTCAAGTTGTTCCTGCGCTGACGCGTGTGCTCCGGGATGCCAAAACCGCCCTTCTTGTGGGTGTCAGGAGCTAGAGCGGCAGCATTGAAGCGGGAAGTTGTAACTCCTGGGCTTCACGGCTGTTGTTGAAGATGTAATATAGAACGCAGGCGGGAGATCAAGCCCTGACCTGCTTATAGTTGTCGGACAGGATGTGGCCCGTGTACACCCTGTGTCCGGTCTGCAAAACAGAAAACACGCAGAACGCCAAGTTCTGCCTGGAGTGCGGCATTCGGCTGGAACTGCAATGCCCGTATTGCCGTGCGGCGGCGGCGGTTGGGGCGAAGTTCTGCTCCGACTGTGGCAGCAACCTAGACTTCCGCTGTGTCCAATGTGGGAGTGTGTCTCGCCCAGGCTCCAAGTTCTGTCAGCAGTGTGGTGTCCGCCTCGTCACCCTCTGTTTCACCTGTCAATCCCCCACGCCTCCAGGCGCCCGCTTTTGCCAAGAGTGCGGTGAGCGGCTTGAACGCCGCTGCGCCGAGTGCGGCGCGCCCATCCTGTACGGCGCAAGGTTCTGCAACGGCTGCGGCGTCACCCTGGCAGTGCAGGGCACTGAGACGATAAAACGTCCGGCGGCCAGCGCCGCCCCTTCAGCGCCACCACCTGTACGTCCTGTCGCCGCTCCTGCGCCAAAGCAAGAGCCACCCCCATCTGTAGTGGAGTTGCCGGCTGAGAGGGCTCTTCAACCAGAACCGCTGACACTGTTACCCCGGCAGCAACCGGTTCTAGAACAAGTGGAGAAGCCTCGTGTTGACGCACCTCCGGCAGCGCCTTCTCCTCCACAAGAGACAGCACAACCGAAACTCCAGGACGAACGGCGGCTGATCACGGTGCTCTTTGGAGACGTCTCAGGGTTCACCGCAATGTCGGAGAAGCTCGATCCGGAAGAGCTCAAGCTCATCATGGACGGCTGCCTGAAAATTCTGGCAGATCAGGTGTACAAGTTCGAGGGCACGGTCGACAAGTTCGAAGGCGACCTTATCATGGCGGTGTTCGGCGCGCCCGTGGCCCATGAGGACGACGCAGAACGCGCAGTCCTGGCCGCGATGGACATGCAAGAAGAGCTGACCCGTTTTGCCGCAGACCTTCAGAAACGCAAGGGCTTCGGCTTAAAGATGCGCATTGGCGTGAACACTGGAGAAGCGATATCAGGAGCTGTGGCCTCTGGTCGCGAGAAGGATTACACGGTCATGGGAGACGTGGTGAACACCGCGTCACGGTTTGAAGGGGCCGCGGAACCAGGCACCATACTGGTGGGGGCCAAGACGTACGCCCTCACCAAGCACATGATCGACTACGAGGAACTGGATCCAATCACTGTCAAGGGGAAATCAGAGGCCTTGGCCGTGTATCGGCCGGTAAAAGTCAGAGCCGACAGGGAACGGCGGCGAGGTGTCGAGGGCCTTGAATCAGAAATGGTGGGGCGGAGCTACGAACTTCAGGTTTTGCTGCAACATTTCTACGACGTCGCAGAGACAAAAATTCCGCACCTCGTCACTATTTCCGGAGCGCCGGGACTGGGTAAGTCCCGGTTATTGGACGAGTTCCAGCAGAATCTTAATAGCGTGAACGCTTCGTTTGCATGGAGCAAAGGCAGGAGCCTCCCTTACGGACAGGGCATTGCGTTCCACCCGTTTGCAGAAATGATCAAGGGGTATCTCTCTCTAAAAGAGAGCGATACCAGGGAATGGGTGCAGCAACGACTGCTTGAAGGCATACAGGAGTTGCTCGACCGCACGTTGGAGGGCACGGTTCCTGCAGAGGCACGCGCTCAGGAAGCCAGACAAATTGCTCACCGCTTGGGCCATACCATGGGGGTCTCATTCTCAGACAGCGATCTCATCAGCATTAACCCCGCAAACGTGAAGGATGAGCTACACTGGGCATGGCGGCGCTTCTTGACCTGCTGGGGGAGCTTGCAGCCTCTTGTCTTCGTGGTTGAGGATATTCATTGGGCCGACCAGGTGGTGCTCGATCTGGTGCAGTCCATCCTGACCTCATTGGACGGTGTGCCCATTCTCTTTCTTTGCCTCACCCGCCCGGAGCTCTTTGAAGAGTCCCCCGGTTGGCTGGAGGGGGAACGGCGGGCACTGATCCAGATATACCCTCTGTCAAAAGAAGAGACCGTTGGTCTCATTGACAACCTGCTCTCGCCCAACAACCTCTCCCAGGCATGGAAAGAGCGGGTTGCTGCGTCATCCGGTGGGGTACCCTACTATGTAGAGGAATATATACGGTCGCTCATAGAAGACAGAGAACTCATACGGGGATCCGCGGGATGGTCCCCTCTGGACTCAGAGAGACTGCCAGAACTTCCGGATTCCGTATATGCGACCATATCTGCCCGGCTGGACAAATTACCATCTCCTGAAAAAGCAGTACTGCAACGCGCGGCGGTGGTCGGCAACACGTTTTGGATGAGCGCGCTCGCCTATCCTGCAGAACACGTGGACCAAGAAGAGGCTCTGCTGAGGACACTGCTGTCAAAACGCTGGTTCGAAGAAGCTCGCGAGTCGGCTTTTGTAGGGGATAGACAATTATCTTTTGTGAATACCCTTGCGAGAGAATCCGCGTACAAGGGCCTAACCCGCAGGTCACGCAGCAAAGAGCATGAGCGCACAGCGCAGTGGCTAGAACAGAAGGTGACTGGTAGAGAAGAGGAATTCATCGAGCTTCTTGCGTACCACTACGGACAGGCCACGCTGCAGGAATTTGCTAATGACGAAGTAGACGTGGACGCTATTGTAAAGGCAGCCTCTTACGGTTGGCGCGCCGGAGAACGGTCTTACCTGAACCGGTCATTTGTGGACGCCCTCTCTCGTTACGACGATACCCTTGCCCTGTTGAGCCGCCTCTCCGAGCGCTACCCTGCGGGCAATTTCCAGGTGGCCGACAAAGAGTTACAGGATGTCCAGACAGACGTACTGTTGCGGCGGGCCCTGGTCAAGGAGTCGCTGGGACGGTATGACTCCGCTATTGAAGACCTTGATCTGGCACAAACATTGTCAAGCATTCGGAATGTGGTCATCTCAGAAGCAACGGCCAACATGCAGAAGGCGAGAGTCCTTCGCCTCAAGGGTCATTCCGCGGACGCCGTGATTTGTGCTGAGCATGCCATCGCGTTGCACCACAACACGGACGATGCCGTAGGTAAAGCTCAGGCGCTGCTGACGCTGGGCGAACTGTACTCCGACCAGGCAAAATTCGGTGATCTTGAACAGGTGAGCAGCGAGGCCCGAGAAATTGCACGGACTGGCTGCCCCCGCTGGTTGGAGGCGCGTTGTCTGACGCTGCTTGGGTCGGCATGTATCTACCAGGGCAAGATGGCGGATGCCTTGCAATACCTGGCAGAATCAGTCGAGATATACGAGGAATTGAATGATCACCGTGGTGTTGCCACTGGCTCGCTCATGCTTGGCCGCGCTCTTCATGCGAACGGGCAAGCCATAGATGCCATTATGAATATTGAGCGCGCATTCCAGGAGTTTGATGAGCTTGGCGATTCTCCCATGCGCGCTGCTGCGCTTGCGACGCTTGCTCAAATCAACGTGGAGCGGGGGAATCTGCTGGCTGCCCGGCTATACGCAGACCGAGGGGCGGTGCTGTCCAAAGGGCTAGGACAGATAGGGCAGCAGATGCGGTGCCTCCTCGTGCTGGGACAGGTGTGCGTTGCGGAAGGAGATGTAGATACCGCGGTTGCTCGCTTGCTTGAAGCCAAAACTATCTGCGAAGAATCAGACCAGGGAGCCATTCTCCCTGAGGTCTATCGGGTACTCGCTCAAGCGTACGTTGCCCAAGATCAGCCGAAAACTGCGGAAGAGTATGCGCTGCTCGGCCGGCAGGCGGTGGAAGAGGACGACCATTACTCGCAGGGGACTACCTGGATGGCAATGGCTGAAGTGCTTGCTGCGCTCGGCCGGGACGAAGAGGCAGAAGCAGCGTTCGGGCACGCCCAGGAAGCCCTCGATGCTGCAGGTGAGCCGTATGAGATTGGCGATATCCATCTCGCTTTCGCCGTTTTTCTTATAGAGCGCGGGCGCTCAGAAGAGGCGGCGGAGCACCTGCGCTTAGCTAAGGACTCCTTTGCTCCTTTGGAGACCAGAGATAAGATCGAGCGCATCGCGCAACTTCAGCGTAAGGTGGCCACGTCTACCATAGCAGGGTGATCGTCGCTATGGAGAAGCTTTCGCGTTGCCTGGCACTATAGTCCATGCTAGAATGAAACATGCTCCTACCGAGGTAGGAGCATGTTTGTGGTGGGCGTAGCCGAGCGGTTAAGGCGCCAGGTTGTGGCCCTGGAGACCGAGGGTTCGAATCCCTCCGTCCACCCCACTCCGCTTTCCATTCCCTCTTCCTGCTCCCCTGGGATGGTGTCACGCAAGGATGGCGCTCGTCATCCTCTGTGCACTGATGGCGTGCTTGGTGAGATAATGTTCCAGGTCTGCCAGCCGTTCCGGGTTACATTCAGGTCTTTTGTCACCTCAACATCCATGGCGTTGTTGCATGCTCAAATGGAGTTTTGCTTGCCAGGGTGAAGGGACCCGTAACTATCCCTCCAGTTCTGTCCAACGCCTTGGCTTTTTGCCGTTGACTCCTCCGCACACCGTAGATGTGAGCATAAACACGTCGAGAGAGTGACCATGTGCACAGGCAATTCGTTGCCCTGGTAGAAGCGGGTGACTTGCGTCCGGGCCTCCTGTTCCGTATCCTGATGAAAGAGTTTCAAGACTCTTGACCTGCGCCCGTAGCTCAATTGGATAGAGCATCAGACTTCGGATCTGAGGGTTGGGGGTTCGAGTCCCTCCGGGCGTACCACTTTCCTGCCGGCAAATCCCTGATTCGGCGCTGAGGTATTGCTCACGCAGCGTTCCTCATCGTCAACGTTTCTATCTACCGGCTAATCCCTTGCGCCCGCAATGGCGGTCCTAACCCGCCGGCGGTGTGCCACCGGACACTGGTACTGGTAAACTGACCCCCTGCTTGCCTCCTGCCTTATTTGCCTATCCCTCGATTTCACTACCTCCCATCACCTGCCCGCCGGATATAAATACTGGGCACGAAGGATGGCTCCTGGTCAATGAGACTTATATGATGCCTTTGAAGCCCTCGGTAGGCAAGGAGGCAGAGACGTGAAGCAGTTGCCGAAAGATATAGCTCCCACAACGGTCGTTGATGCTGCTGACGCAGAAGAGGAGACCATGGAAGAAGTCCAGGCTCCGGTTGTGTCGCAGCGTCCTCGTACCGGCCCGGATATCTTTGACAGGGCATGGCACCTCCTCACTTCGGTTAAAGTCGCCTTCTTCATTATCATCAGCATTGCATTTGCGTCGTTCGCGGGTATCTTTCTCCCGCAGGTCACGCCGGAGATGGCAGGGGATCCTGCGGATTACGCCCAGTGGCTGGAGCGGATACGCCCTCAGTATGGGATATTCACCGATGTGCTCAGCAGGCTGGGCCTCTTCGACATCTTTAGGTCTATATGGTTTCGCGCCCTGTTAGGGCTGCTCAGCGTTGGTATTATCGTTTGCTCGATCAACCGATGGCCGGGCATTAAAGCCAGCCTCACCACCCGGCGCGTGAAGGTGGGACCGGGCTTCTTTCGGGCAGTGCCGTTGCGCGCAGAGATCCCCACGGCTTCTGGTGGTCTGAGCGGAGCCGCCGGCATGTTGGAAGAGACGCTGCGACAGCGGGGATACCGGGTGCTGCAACAGCACGATCCCGGTGTCTCCCATTTCTATGCGGACAAGCACCGCTACAGCCAGCTTGGCACGTATGCCCTTCATCTCGGCCTCATCCTGATTCTGGCGGCGGCGGTCTGGTCCTACGCAGGCGGCTATCGTGATCGAAGCTTCGCG
>Ga0082335_1000926_pt1 | contig 68127 bp, 58 predicted proteins | sample Subgrocontami58m_FD_72375 | JGI IMG/M metagenome (GOLD analysis project Ga0082335, IMG submission 72375) | Subsurface groundwater microbial communities from S. Glens Falls, New York, USA - GMW37 contaminated, 5.8 m (SPADES assembly) (version 2) ... | reverse complement strand
GGTCAGCAATAGTCGTCGAAAAATATCTGCAAGGCGGGCTCGATAGTGAAGAGATAGATGGCACTACCTTTACGATAGGATCGGTCACGGGACTGCAGCGAGTACGAGTAACGATCGATTCTCAAAATGAAATTGTGGAATCGAACGAGACGAATAATACGCGCGAACTCACTGATTAAGGTGTGAGGTTGTGCTGTGGTTCGAGCTAAGAAGCTTCACGCCTTCCGTACACCTAATTTCACCTTCTCCTTATCAATCTCCACCATTTCCTCTGCATCCCACTCAAAATCCCCTCCTTCCTGGAGTTCCATGGCTAAAGTCTCGCGTTCAATGAAATCGGCAAATTTGGTGACCGCATCCTGGATTGATTTTGGCCCAGAAACAAAGACATAAATTCGGTCCGAGATCGCATAACCAGCTTTTTTGCGAAGTTCCTGGAGGTATCGAACGATGTCACGCGCATGGCCTTCTTGTTCGAGCTCTTTGGTGACCGTGGTATCGAGTCCAACGAGAATTCCGTCGCTGCCCTCGACATCAACGCCTTCTTTGCCGGTATATCCGATATGCATTTCTTCGGCCTGGAGCACGTAGAGCGGTTTTCCTTTACCCGGCAAGTGTACCGAGCCGTCGGTCTGAAGCGCAAAATCACCCTTTTTTGAAAGTACGATAATCTCCTGGGTTTTCCCTCCAAATTTTGGTCCAATTTTCCGGGCATCCACAGTAACAGTGAGAGTCGCCATTGCTCCCTCAGTTTCAAACTGGATTTCTTTTACGTTGAGTTCCTCAAGAATGACATCGCGGTATGATTCCACGAGTTTTTGTGGGATTTTATCCGGGAGAGCGATGAGGACCTTGGCGAGCGGTTGGCGAACCTTGATATTTTTCTTCGCTCGAAGTTTCAGCGCGAGCGAAACGATGGTTCGAACAGTGTGGATTTCTTCGTGGAGTGATTTTTTGATAAGTTTCGGATTTGGCTTTGGCCAATCTTCCAGGTGCACCGAGGTCTTCCCGGTGAGATTTTTGTAGATGGCATCGGCGGTGTAGGGCATGAATGGCGCTAGGAGGAGAGAAAAGGTCGAGAGTACCTCGCGAAGCGTTTGATAGGCCTGTGATTTATCTTCGTCACTCTCGCTTTTCCAGAAGCGTCTGCGGCTGCGCCGCACGTACCAATTTGAAAGATTATCCACAAAATCGAGCATCGGCCGCGTGGCCGCTGTGAGGTTGTAGGCCTCCAGGGCATGTGTAACTTCGTCCGTGAGGAGGTGGAGTTCAGAGATGATCCACTCATCCAATTTATTCTTATGGGTACTCCCTGGATTTTTGCTGGGCTTCCATCCATCAATATTCGCGTATGTCACAAAGAAGCTGTACGTATTCCAGAGCGTGAGCGTGAATTTTTTCACGATTTCTTCAACGTGTTTTTCAGAAAAGCGCACGTCTTGCGCCTGCGGCGCCGTCGAGGTGTACATGAACATGCGGGTGGAATCCACGCCGTGAGTTTCAAAGAGCATGCTCGGATCCGGGTAGTTCTTCTTCCGTTTGGAGAGTTTTTCCCCATCGGCGGCGAGCAAAATGCCGTTCACGATGACGTTGTTGAATGCGGGTTTGTCGAAGAGGATGCTCGAGAGAACGTGGAGCGTGTAGAACCAACCGCGCGTTTGGTCGACCCCTTCCGCAATGAAGTGCGCCGGAAAATTCTCCTCAAACTCTTTTTTATTCTCAAAGGGGTAATGGAGTTGGGCGTACGGCATGGATCCGCTCTCAAACCAACAGTCGAGAACCTCCGGAATACGCTTCATAGACTTTCCGCATTTTTCACAACGGAGCTGGATTTCATCGATGTACGGCTTGTGGAGATCGAGCTTCGAGTCACGCAGCGGAAGATTTCCGGCCCGATATTCATACACGGTCGCCATGCCGGGTTTAAATTTGAAGGTTTCTTCGATGGAGAGCCGATCAAAAAATCGAGCCATAGCGCGCAGGACATCACCGTGGGTTACGATAATAATCTGCTTACCCGAATATTTTCGATTCAAATAATTCACAAATTCCATCACGCGTTTTTCCATTTCTTCGAACGATTCCCCACCTTCGACTTTTTTGTAGTAGCGTTCTTCGAGATCCGCAAAAGAACGGACGTAGGACTTATCGTCTTTCCCATCAAATACGCCCATTTCATGTTCGCGGAGCCGATTATCCACGGTCACGGGAACAGTGAGCATTTTTGAAAAAATCTCAGCGGTCTCCACGGCCCGAGGAAACTGTGAGCAAAAAATCATATCCACTTTTTTCTCGCGAAGCTGGGCGGCTGCCCTCTTTACCTGTTCAATCCCCTCTTTTGTGAGATGAAATATTTTGGATGGATTGGAATTGAGGACCCCCGCTTTATTTTGTTCTGCTTCGCCGTGCCGGACGCCATAGAAGGTGTTGCCACCGACGGAACTTTCTCGGAGTTCTTTCAGGGAGCCAATACATTTTTGATTTCCGCATTCGCACTCCCATACCGGCATCGGACATCCCCAGAACCGATTGCGCGAAATATTCCAATCGCGCGCACCTTCCAACCATTTTCCAAACCGGCCCTCTTGGATGTGCTCCGGCACCCAATGAATTTTCGCATTATTCTTCTGGAGTTTTTCTTTGACATCGGTGACGCGGATAAACCATGCTTTCGTGGCATAATTGAGGAGCGGCGTATCGCACCGCCAGCAGTGAGGATAGCTGTGTTTGATCGGGTCCTTGCGAAGGAGGAGATTTTTTTCCTTGAGAAAGTCGACGATTTTAGATTCGGCCTTTTTCACAAAGAGACCGGCAAATTCGCCATTTTCTTTCGTAAAAGTTCCATCCATATTCACATTCACAAAAATGGGGAGGTGATTTTTCTGAGCCGATTCAAAGTCAATTTCACCAAACGCCCCGTTGATAGTGACGATCCCGGTTCCATCCTCCGTGCTCACATAGTCGGTCGGGACGGTGTGGAAGGCGTGCTCGCTTTTTTTCACATCTGGATGGTTGTTGTAAAAATCAAAAACATGTCGGTATGCCTTATGAGCAAGTTCTTTTCCTTTCACTTTTTTAACAACTTCATATTCTCCGAGTCCCTCAAGAACAGTCTCCATACGAGCTTGCGCAAGATAGTACTGCTCGCCACTTTCCATTTTCACCTTCACATATTCAAAATCTGGCCCAACAGCCAGGCCGGTGGTGCTCAATAAGCTCCAGGGAGTCGTGGTCCAAGCGAGAAAGAAGGCGTTCGGTTCATCCTGTAATTCAAACTTTACCGTTACGCTCAAATCCACCACCTCTTTGTACCCGAGCGTTACTTCAAAATTGGAAAGCGGAGTTTCACACCGAGGACAGATGTGCATGGTTTTCAGGCCCTGATACACCATTTTCTTCTTCCAGATTTCTTTGAACACCCACCAAATGGATTCCATATATTCATTTTCGAGCGTGGCATAACTGTGGTCCAGGTCCACCCAGCGGGCAATGCGCTTCAAAAGTTTTTCCCATTCCTCCGTATATCGAAATACGCTCTCGCGGCAGGCTTTGTTAAATTTTGCGACGCCCATTTTTTCAATGTCCTTGCGGCCGGAAATTTTGAGTTCTTTTTCGATTTCATATTCCACCGGCAGACCATGACAATCCCATCCGTTGACGCGCGGAACATAATAGCCCCGCATGGTGAAATAGCGCGTGACGGCGTCTTTGAGGGCATTGGCCAGAATGTGTCCGTAATGGGGAAGACCGTTGGCAAAAGGAGGACCATCAAAAAAAACGTATTTTGGGCGTCCCTTACGCGCTGCAACCGATTTTTCGAAAATCTTTTCTCGCTCCCAAAAATCAAGGATTTCATGTTCCATTTTTGGGAAGGACTGCTTTGGATCGACAGGATGCAACATAGTACGTGATAGTGTTACGAGCGCACGGCGCGAACTTACAAAACAAAGAAGTTGTCTCGAGGGCCCCTGTGTTTCAGGGCGGTACCACCTCGATTTTTCACTTCATTGCAATTCTTTAACGCAGTTTTTTTCTGCGAGGGATTCTACTTTCCTTTTTTCGGATTTCTTTCCCCTGCGCTGCCCTTGGTCATTGGAGCTGATAACTCCTCAGGCGCATTTGCCAAAACCGTTTGCCATTATACCACATCTTTCGCCTGCCAATTTATTTTTTGGCTCTATCTCCTACAATACGAGCTTCCTCATCGGTGGGCTGAACATTGGGTCCATTTTCTCCTAGAGCTCGTGCGCCCAGTTTTCGCCTTTGCTCAGCAAGGAGGTCTGCCTGTCGCGGCGAGGCGTAATTGGCAACACTGCCTCCCTCACCGTCAGGATCCACCTCTGCTACGACTTCCCATTCACGCTCTTCTTCGGCCATAAAAAATGATATTTAAAATAAGGCTTTATAATACTATTTTCTTTTTTTGAGTCAATGGTTTTGATGCTTTTGATTCCATCAGGTTCCGTGCGTCCCGCTGCTTCGCAATTTCTAAAAACTCCGGATCAAAAGCAATCTTACTTTCCTGCGGCAAATTCTGCCCTTGATACTTCGAGGTTTTTTTCTTGGAATACGGAACATCCGCCTTGGAAGACATCAATTCAAACGCAAGCTGGCAGATCCTCATCCCTGGATAGAGCGCCACCGGCATCCGGTTGATATTCGTGATTTCGAGAGTGATCGTTCCTTCAAATCCAGCGTCAATAAAGCCGGCCGTTGAATGGACAATGATGCCGAGCCGACCGAGGGAACTGCGGCCTTCCACGCGCGCCACGATATCATCCGCAATTTTTATTTTTTCCATGGTAACTCCGAGGACAAATTCACCGGGTTGTACAATAAAGGGCTCTCCGGGATTTTTGAGTTCGATGAGTTTCGTGGCATCGATGAGGCTTTCCCCGTGGAGAGGGTCAAGAACAGCCTGCTGGCTGTGATTATAGATTTTAAAAAATCGGCCGAGACGCAAATCGAGGGAGGAGGCGTTAATATTTGTTACATGCTGGCCATCCTCTGAGGTAACCACAATTTCCCCAGAATCGATTTTTTTTCGAATGTCGCGATCAGAAAGAATCATGAAATTTTGAGTTTGTACAAGTCGACAAGTTTCTCCGCGCGGCCAGTATACGTTGCCGGTGTTAGGGCAAGCAATCGTTTCTTATCCTCCGCGCCGATCTTGAGTTGCTTCACGAATGTTCGTATTTCCATCGCCGTTAATTTTTTGCCGCGGCTTAGGGTTTTTAATCGTTCATACGCCTGGTCGATTTTGTATTTCCGCAACATCGTTTGAATCGCTTCGGTCAAAACCTCCCAATTATTTTCGAGATCCTCCTTGAGGCGTTTCTCGTCAATGTCGACTTTTTTTAGGCCGTTCATGAAACTTTTCAAGGCGATGCCCGTGTACCCAAACCCGACTCCGATGTTGCGTTGCACCGTCGAATCAGAAAGATCACGCTGCATGCGAGAGACGGGCAGTTTTTCAGCGAGATGCCTGAAAATCGCATTTGCAAGTCCAAAATTCCCTTCTGCGTTTTCGAAATCGATCGGATTGACCTTATGCGGCATGGTGGATGAGCCGACCTCACCTCCTCTCAATTTCTGTCTGAAATAACCCAGCGAAATATACATCCACATATCGCGGCAACTGTCGATAAGGATGGTGTTGATGCGGGAAAGGGCATCGAATCTTTCGGCGAGGGTATCATGCGGTTCAATTTGAGTGGTGTATGGATTGGGGGTGAGTCCCAAATACGTTACGAATCGGTGTGAAACACCCGGCCAATCAACTTTCGGATAGGCAATGGTGTGGGCATTAAAATTTCCCACGGCTCCGTTGAATTTCCCGCTCCGCTCAATTTTCTTGAGGGAATCAAATTGTTTTTCGAGCCTTGCTACCACGTTGATGAATTCTTTCCCGACCGTGGTCGGACTGGCGGGTTGTCCATGGGTGTGGGCGAGCATCGGAACCGCTTTATATTTTTTCGCCATCCCAAAGAGCTCTTGAATGGCGCCCCAAAGCAAGGGCATAAACTCCTTCGTTCCAAAATCCTTGAGTAGGAGGCCGTACGCGAGATTATTGATGTCTTCCGAAGTGCAGCCGAAGTGGATGAACTCACTCATCACCGCGATTTTTGGATGCGCTTTGAGATGTTCCTTGATGAAATATTCGAGCGCTTTCACGTCGTGATTCGTTTTCTGCTCAAGCTGTTTTACGCGCCGGGAGTCAGTCACATCAAATCCCGTGGAAAGATCTTTCAGCGTGCGAATCTCTTTGTCGTTCAAGGGCCGCGTTCCCTCGAGTTTTACTTCGTTGCAGAGGAAAATGAACCACTCGAGCTCAATCAAGAGCCGATAGCGAATGAGGGCATGCTCGGAAAAATAATGTTCGAGCGATTTGATTTTTTCACGATAGCGGCCGTCTAAGGGGCTTATGGCAAGGAGTTCGTCCGTCATACTTTTATGGGTTCAAATATACCGAGTTCTTTGTTTTTGCGCACGTTATCATAGCGGAAATATCGGCCATTCATGGCGATGTAAACTCCCGCCGGGAGCGTTTGGCAAAAAGCGATGGCGGATCCGAGGTTAAACTGGCCATCGGAGCTACCGAACACGTAGGGCACCATCGCCCCGGTCATCACAATGGTTTTTTCTTTGAGTTTTGACTGGGAAGCAAGCACTTTCGCCGTTTCGACCATGGTGTCCGTTCCATGGGTCACGACAATGTGTTTTTCCTCACTGTCCACACAGTAATCGGCGATAATCTGCCGATCGGTGTCAGTCATGTCGAGCGAATCGATGAGCGTGACCGTGCGAATGGAGACATCCACCTTGCATCGTCCAGCCGTGAGCATTTCATAAATATGGGTTTTCGTGAAATACAGGGTTCCGTCTTTTTCGTTATATTCTTTATCGAAGGTGCCGCCGGTAACGAGAATTTTAATGGTCATGGTACTAAGGAGTATACTCCGGCTGTCTCTTATGAAAAAGAAAAAAATGATTGATGTGCGGGACCTGGATCCGAATTTCCTCCTCGACATTCGGTATGCTACGAAGGAAAATTTCACCAAAGAGCGGGTCTATAAAAAAATACAGCCGCTTTTGAGGGAAGATGCCGCACAGGCTCTCTGTCGCGTGAATGCCAAACTCAAGCGCAGCGGCTTGCAACTGAAGCTCTGGGATGCGTACCGTCCGAAACAAGCCCAAAAGCTCTTGTGGAGTGTTTTTCCCGATGAGCGCTATGTGGCAAACCCTAAAAAACATCCTCGTCATTGCGAAGGCATTGCGGTTGATCTCACGCTGGCAGATTTGAAAGGCCGGGAGCTCCCCATGCCAACGGGTTATGATGAATTTTCAGACCGGGCTCACCGCAATTTCAAAAAAATCCCCAAGGCGAGGGCTGCGAATAGAAAGTTTTTAGAAAAAACCATGAGAGCGGAAGGATTTGAAGGGCTCCCGACCGAATGGTGGCATTTTGATTACCGCTCCTAGGCGAACCGCTCTTAAAAATTTTTCTTTGCCTCAAGTGCTTTTGCGGCAATAATAGCGGCCTCGGCTTTCGTCAGCGGCGCATCCGGTAAGCAGTAGCCGCCCTCGCCTTTAAACTTATATCGTTTGGTAATTCCATAATATTTTGCCGTCGCGATTATGCTGGAAAATTCGTGGGTCATATCGACATCCATGCATATAATATCAGCAGCTGGTGCAACAGATGGTAGTTTGAGAGCTCGGAGCATGAGCTCATAAAACTCCCCTTTTGTCAGGGGTTTACTGGTGTTTGTACCCCTATCTATGAAGCCAATTTCAATCGCTTTTGCAAGACAGGCCGCTTGTCGTGTACCTCCTTTTCCAATTCCACACGCATCGCCAGAGAGCGAGAGGGCCAATTGCGCTGCAAATGGCCAACGCGTTTTATTCTTTGGGCGGAATTTTTTGCTTTTAGGAGAAGCGTAATTGCCCTGTTTTATCATGAGGGCAATCATATCGCTTATCGCTTGATATGCAGGATTTGATCCGCCTACATCGCTGAGGAAAGAGGTTGAATCGGGCTGCTCCGTGACATCTATTTTATCAGTGTTTTTTGGAGTCTCCTCCGTGATTTTAATGATAATATTTGTTTCCGGTTTTTTTTCAGGGGCAGCAGGAAGAAGTGGAATGAAACTGGAGTTTTTGAGCGGAGTGGTGATAATAAATTCTTTTGATTCCGGTGTTGATACGGGAATTTTCAGGGGGGTTACTGCTGATTTTCCCGTTGAATCCTTGAGTGGGAGCGTAATGAAAGGCGTGGTTTCTGGCGAAAGCGGCTCTATTTTTTGGAGTGGCGTCACGGTTTCTTTGAACTCTTTTAAAGGAATTTCAATCTTACCGGGGAGCGTGGTGGTGGGAAGCAGTGTTTTTGATTTTTCTGGATTGGTGGCGGCCGGGTTTTTTTTTGTTATCGGATTTAGGATAGTTTCTTGAATCGTCGTTTTTGTTTCTTTTGAAGGCGTGGTCTCTTTCGTCGACGTTGACGGTGAAGGGACCGTGGTTGGCACCGTGATACTTGGAGCCGTTGTTTTGGACTCTTTCGTGGTTTTATCGGTGATTGCCTTGTCGGGGGTTATTTTTATTTCTTTTGAAGGAGTCGTTGGCGGAATGGTTATGGTCGGAGTTTTTGTCGTTGTCGTAGTGGGAATAAGCTTTTTTAGAGAAGCTGGAGACGTAATCGTTGAAAGACTTGCTGCATGAATAACAACCGAAATTCCTATGGTTGCTCCAATGCCCGCAACGATGAAAAATTTGCTCAAACCTCGCTTATGTTTACTCTGGCGCATATGTATTTTTTGTTTCCTATATTATACTACAATTTTTGCTACATGTCTATTTCTTGAAGCTCTTTTTTACCTCTTCGATCCGTTTTATTACCTTCTTTTGAAGATTTTCATCGGAAATTGCCAGAATCTTAACAGCGGCAAGTGCAGCGTTTTTTGGATCAACCACCGTCATAGCCGGGGTGTCGCTTGGCATCAACACGGAGGAATGAATATTGGCGAGGTAATCGGCTTTATCTGAAAATGGTGGGCAGGCAATCACAGGATGAATGGCTGAGCCGGAAATAACCCCGGAAAGTCCGTTGCTGCGACCGGCACAGGTAATATAGACCACGTTTTCTTTTTTGTTCGTTTCCTGAATGTACTCCACGCACATTTCCGGAACTTTGTGTGCGGAAATAACTCGAACCTCATGCGGAACACCGAACTTGTCGAGCTCATCAGTGATTTTTTTAGCGTGGTCGCGGTCAGATTCGGAGCCGAGGAGAATGGGAACCAACATCACCTCTATTTTATCATTTAATAGACCTGTTTTAAATAGCAGGCTTCGCAGTATACGGTTTCCGGTCGGTCGGGACTGTAAGTGGTTTGAATTTCCGTACCGCATTTGAAGCAGGTCCGTTTCCAGAGTTGAAATGGGTTACGGCTTAGCCATCTTCGTCGGTGTCGTTCATCCGGATGAAGCCGCGGAAGAGAAAGTCCCATTTCACGATAGAGTTTGAGTTCCTGTTCGGTGATGCGGTAATTTCTGCCCGTCGCTTCGCAGGCAAGAACTTCTTTCAGGATAGAATCTGGCGCCTCTTTTGCGGAAAGCGGAAGATTTGAGGGCTCGATGGTTTCTTTGCCGGTCGTCCATGGAAGATTGTCTTTCCACGCAAGCCCATTTCCTTCCGCACCTTCTTTTGTGAGCGGGAAATATTCCTGTGCCACGGTTTCATTATAGCAATATGGTGCAATGTTCATCGGGAAAAACTCACCCCATTCCCCCGTTTTCTTCATATGTTCGATAATGCGCGCCGTCAGTTTTTCATATTCCTCTTTTGAATATAATTTATTCAACACGCAGTATTGCTGTTTTTGCAGACCGACGCAGCCGAAACTATTATTACTTCCCGTTACGCATTGAAAGCAGTACGTGAGATCGTGTGAACCATCGAAACAGTCGGCGCAAAATCGCAGATTGAAAATATTCTGGCCGCAGGCTTGTGATTCGTAAATTCGTTCCGCATTACTGCCCCAGACAGAATAATCCATGCAGTCGCGTGAGGTGCGGATGAATAAGCAGTAGCTGCAATCGCGAGATTCGCGTACGCCGTAGCACTCTTGGCAATCTTTACTTTGGTAAATATAACTCCCGCTCACGGCGTCGTTCATTTCACCGATGTAAGCTTTTCGCGGAAACGTAAGCTTCAGTTTTTCAAAACGTTCGCCCGCAAGTTTGACATGTTCTGGATTTGCAAAATCAAATGGCGCGACCCGCCGCTCATACTCTTCTTTGCTGAGCTGTTCGTTAAAAAAACAGTATTTTTTCTGGCGGAGTCCAACGCAGCCGAAGCAGCTCATACAGCCGCGACAATCATAGAGAAACGCGCTGCCTGAGCACTGCCGCGCAAGCTGGCTCCATTTTACATTGAAGCAATTTTCACAGTCGGTGCACCCATAACACCGTTCGCATTTGAAAATTTCCGTACAGTCGATGCACATTTTTGAATAAAAAATCCGGTATGAATAGAGGCACGATTCGTTGTAATCCGCCTCGATGATCAGGTAACAATCCTTCGACCAGCCTACTTGATTCACAAAATCGCAGTTCTGCACCCCGACCACCTGCAACGCTAACAGCGGGACCTGTTGTAAAAGTTCGCTGAACTGCTCAAAAAAAGGACGGTTAAAATCAAACGCACGACCGAACAGCAGGGCGTTCCATTTGTCGCTGTACCACTCATCAATGTTGAACGCTTTATACTTGCTGTCCGGCGCAATGATCGACATCATTTTTTTGCCTGATAAATCGCAGTTTCGCATGTAGAGGGTGCGTTCCATGCGAAATGCGAGCCTCCGCTGGAGCCGGCAATCGGGACAGAGCGTTGGCGGAGGGACGTCCATTTTTGCGTAATAAGCCTTGTCTCGGTCGGTGACTTCAAAGGAGTTTTTGCAGGATGAGCAGTGGCGAGTTTCCATAGGTAGATTATGTTTTTTCCTCAGGAATATTTTCCCATACGAGCTCGAAAAGTGCACGTTGTGTCTGCGCAAGTGACGGGTTTACGATTTCTGTTGCACAAACTTCATTTTCTCCATATGCAATCATGAAGATGGTGTGTTCGCCGATAATGGTATCCGAAGGAAAACGTACATGAGAAGGGAGTATCTTAATGTGGTGAAGTTTTGAAGCGAAATGTTTTTGGTATGTATGGCCTTCTTTGCAATCAACCACAAGCTCTTTCGCTCTGCCGCCGTTTTTGCGGAGTTCTTCCCCTAGTTTTAAGTAGTACTCCGGCATACGGTGTTTTACCAGCTTTGGATTGAATGAGGCATAGAACTGCTTTTCTTTGATCACGGCTTCATACACCTTCATCACTTCACGTTTCCCCTCATAAAATTTCACTTTCGGGGTGATAGAGAGTTTGTTCTCGAGCTGTTCAAGCTTAGGGAGCTCCGTTTTAATGGTCGTGAGGGCTTGTTCAATTTGCCGTCCACGGGTTTTCAGGAGATCCGGGAGGGAGGCTGCCGGAACGCATTTTACGTAGGTAACCCCGCTCCGCTCCCATTCGTCGATCACTCCAAGACGCTTGAGTCGAGCCAGCATTTCGTACATGGAGGAGCGCGGAATGCCAACATACTTGGCCATAACGCTGACCGCTTGTGAGCCAAGCGGAAGCATTTTGAGAAAGGCCTGTATTTCTTTATCACGAAGTCCGAGAGTTTGAAATATGGATTTCAGCATCATTGTTGCCGGAAAAAGTCGACAGTTAAAGTATAGCAGTTTAACAGATAGAATTCAATCATTAGCGGATTTTGTGCCGGTAACTCTTGACAATATATAAAAAAGGAGCTACCATCGTCCTCTATCTTTTAATTTTTATATGTATGGATACCCCACCCGAACATGCACCAGATTCTGAAACAAAGGCCCCTTCGTGGGTTGAAACTATCCTCATGCCCAAATTAAGGGAAAATGGAGGTCATGCCCAAGGCCGGTTATATGTCCCGTATGCTGAAATAACCATGGTTCCTCTTTCCTATTCACTTCAGTTAACCGAAAATGAGCGTGGTGTTTTTTTAGCAGGAACCGCGCGTATGAGTGTTCCATTCATGGGCGAAGAAAATGAAACGTTTCAACTCAAAGTTGAGGCAGGAAGTGTTGGTATGGTATCGAAAAGCACCCATGAGCCTGGAGAGTGTGATACGCGGATGATGTATATTCTCTATGCTGCCGCGGGTCTGCGACATCTCCTCCCGGAAGGAACAGTCGTAGATTAATACACCGTTTCTAAATAACATTTTTCGCAGTACACAATCTCTGGGCGGTCCGGGCCATAGCTTGTTAGCGTCCCATTACCACATTTGGAGCATGGCTTTGACCAAAGTTTTGGAGGAAGGCGTTTTGAAATACGCGTTTTATGGCGGCATAATTGGCACTTGAGAGGTGATGGAATTTTCATGAAATTATAGAACTCAAGTTCTTGCGGAATTATTTTGAAGTTTTTCTTGCATTCACTGCAAGCATTGGTGCCCGGCACCGGAGTTTTTGGCTGCGCCGATTGCTGAATAGAAGAATCTTCATCCAGCCATCGGTATCCTTTAGCGATCGCTTCTTCTTTTGAGAGAGGAAAAACATCCATGGCAAGAGCTTCATTGTATGCATGAGCGCAGAATGATTTTGGAAAAAACTCCCCCCACTGCCCCGTTTGTTTCATGTGCTCAATAATTCTAGGCACCAGTTCTTCATAATCATCTTTCGTATATTGCTTGTTCAGAATGCAAAATTCCTTCTTTTTCAATCCGATGCAGCCGAAACAATTTGAACTGCTGAAGCACTCATAGCAGTATGTGCAATCGCGAACATTTTTTTGGCAGTTCACGCAAAATTTCAAATGGTAGATATTGTCTCCGCATCCGGAAGAAAAATAGATGAGCTGGGCTTTATTGCCCCACGAGTTGTAGTCCATGGATGATTTTACGTCGAGGGAAAGCCGAGCACAGTACCGGCAGTCTTCCAGATCCTTGCTGTCAAAACAATAAAAGGCATTTTTTGAATTAAAAAGATGATTGCCGAAACTGTTCTGATTCTGTTCGGCTATGAGATTTTTCCGCGGCTGCGTTTTGAAAAATTCCATGCACTGTGCGCCCAATTTTTCCACGCCGTCCGAAGTGTCCAGCCGGAAATTCTTTTTATGATTTTCAAATTCCTCTTTGGAATATTGCGTATTGAAAATCATGTACTGTTTATTGCGCTGATTGATGCAGCCAATGCAGTCTTGGCATGACACACAATTTTCCAAAAAATAACTGTCACGGCAATTTTGGCAGTCTTGAGAGTAGCGCACACCGTAACATTTCAGGCAATCCACGGATTCATAGCAGAGCTCGCATTCATAGCAAACGGAGCAATCAACGACCGACACGCATTGTTTGAGTAAATTTGAGTAGTAGCATTCCTCGCAGTAATCGCTTTCGCCTACGAGGTAACAGTTTTTCATATACGCGGTGCAATTGTTGTATTCGCTGTTCTGCATGGTGCCTTCCGTGTTGAATAGGGCAAGATGCGGAGTCGTGCTTTTGAGCTCTGCAAACTGTTCAAAAAACCCGCGGTTGAAATCAAAAGGCCGTCCATAATCGGAGCCGTCCCAATGATCGCTCCACCAAGCCTCGGGACCGTACACCGGAAAAAGCTGGTTTTGGTGGTATTGCGAGAGGGTATTTTTTTTCGTTAAATCGCAGGTTCGATAGTAAAGGTATTTTACATTGCGCTCCATGAGGCGCCGCACGAGCCGGCACCGCGGGCACTGTTTTGGCGATGGCACCGTAAAAAGCTCATACATTTTCTGATCATCAGGGAGGATCTCGAATTCGGTTTTGCACGATGCGCAAGCTTTTGCTTCAGACATGGGAAATTTGTGAGAAGGATTGTATGCGGCAAAATTATGACCGGTTGCAGGAAGAAATCAAGAAGCGCGAAGAAAACGAAGAGATTGACGAAGTGCGGGTAATAACGTATAATATAACTGGCTAAATAAATATTTTTTAAAAATAAAAATCTATGTCATCGAAAGCAAAAATAGGAATTGGTATTACCGTAGTTGCAGTGTTGATTGCGGTTTTCGCGAGCAAAGGTGGACTCTTAACTGGAAGACTTACACCCACAGGATCATGTCCCAAGCCATATCATGTTCTAACCAACGATAGACGTTGCGTATGGAGTTGTGGAGTGGGAACGACACCGAATAATAGAACAAACGAGTGCGCTTGCCAGTCTGGGTTAGTACAAAGTGGAACGGATAGTTTTGGTAGGAGAGTTTGTTCGGCTCCAGCTACACCACCACCTCCTCCTCCACCTCCACCTCCTCCTTCGCCGCGTCCAGCAACACCGAGCAGTGCACATCTTTCAGTAGAACATGATACTGTTGCAAATATTCGGTCGACCCAAATAGTTGCTGGTACCACGAATGTTAGCTTTGGAGTATTCCGGTTTACCTCTGACTCTGAATCGGTACGCATAAGAAGCATCAGCTTAAGAAATATCGGTACGAATAGAAACGGTTTATCGAATATAAAATTTATCGGTACTGACGGATCATTGCTTGGTGATGCCCCGGTCGATTCCTTATCGCCAGAAGGCAATGCTGTATTAAATTTTAGTGGCGATTCTTTAATTATCACTGTAGGAACACCAACATCCCTTACGCTGAAAGCAAATACTACATTCGATGCAACGTCGGGTTCGGACGTACGATTCGTAATCGATAGAATTGAAGCAACAGGAGTGGATTCAGGAGGTTCTTTAGCTGCCAGTGGTATTACGCTAACGTCGACTCCAACAAGCTTGAAGCGTTTATATCCAACCAAGCTCAATTTTGCTTGGATAGCTCCGGCATCTACCGCTTTGATAACAGGGAGCCAAGTTGAAGTAGGTAGATTTACTCTTGGCGCTGATGCAGCGAATGCAAATAATCCAGGTGCATCAATATCTGTTACAGCTTTAAACATCACAGAGCTCGCCACTGCGACATTAACAAATTTTACATTGCACGATGTGACTTATAATATGAATATTGCAACCAACGCAAACTCAAGCGATTTCAATAATAGTACACAAGGAGGAATCTTATTTACCTCTATGTTTCAGCAGGGTGAAACGAGAACATTTAAGATTCTTGCTGATGTTGGCACAAACGTCGGCAGTCAGACAGCACAATTCAGATTCAATGCTGGTGCAGCCGGCTCACCTGGTAGCGCGACGTGGGATGTTGCAAACGCAGGAGTAACTTCCAATTCAACATGGACGGTACTTGCAGAAAATGCACCGGATGTTTTATCATCTGCCTTGATAGCGGCCTCAGTAGCAAGCGATACGACCGCGCCGACACTTAATTCAATTGTATTGGCGGAAACAAATGTAGGTTCTACTACGCATTTTGATACCGGAGATAGAATTACGCTTACGTTTAGCGAGCGAATTGATCCTGCTTCGATCTATGGTAAATTAACCTACGGCGGAACAGTAACTGAAATAACAGCCGGTTATACCGGAAATATCACTTCTACATTAAGCGGTACAACTTCTACATATACCATCGGGAATATAACTAACTTTTACTATAGAACCACTGCAGCGGGCGGTCAAAATGCAGTTACAGCAACCACGGTATCGCTTAGCTTAGATATAGCCGGTACACACTTAACAATTACCCCAACAACGGTTACAGGCGGTGTTTCCGGAGTTGTCGGGACAGATAATGCTGGAGGTGTCGGCGTATTGGATGGAGGCACAGTTGTTTCGGGTACGGTTAAAGATACAGCTGGCAATTCCATCGTGAGCGGCTGGGGTCCAGTACCGACTGGAGTTCTGTAGCACAAGTTCTCGCTTCAGACATGGGAAATTTGAAGTATAAAAAGTCCGCCGAGGATGAGGACAAGTGAAGCTCCTTTCATGAGGAGGGTTGATCGGTGAACGTCTTCACGCGCCACTTCCGGAATCCATCTTGAGAGCAGAAATCCCCAGAGCAGAGCGAGCAGCGGCTGAACACCAATCATGACGCTTGTGAGAGAAGCCTTTCCGAGCGTGAGAGCGTAGGCAAAAATAATAGTGCCTCCAAGGCCGAAAACTTGATTGAGTGAAATGAGAAACCAAGTGCGACCGGGGAGTTTGTGGAAGGATGTTTTGAGGAGCCTGCGCCACTTTGGAAATACAAGAACGAGAATGCACGGGATGAAACTGCCCACGAGATACCAGAGCAGCGCTGCCATAAAATTCGGAAAACCCGGTTCCATTTTTTTGAAGAGGACATCGGCAAGGGCCCAGATTGTGGTTCCTATGAGGATGATCCAAAAAGCTCGGCTTAATCGCCAGAGGCCTTCGAGGCGTTTTATGCCTGCAAAAATACCGCCCGAAAGGAGAAGGAGAAATCCCCAAAGCTGCTCAAGCGAAAGATTTTCGCCAATGAGCAAAAAAGCGAAGAGAAGGACAAACAGGTGGCTCATTTGAAAAATGAGCACGATGCGGCTTGGTTCCTCAAATTCCATGGCGCGGTAATAGAAAATGAAGGGAGTGATCCACAAAGCTCCCGCTATGAGCATCCACATGATGGTACTTGAAGGGGCGCGCCAATCAATAAACATCAGCAGAGCAATGATAACCGGCAGTCTCGTCATAGCTAAAAACCACGTGGCCGCATAATCACTTTTTATGAAATGGCGACGAACCGCCGTGTCCATGGCGTTCGTAAATCCCCAGAGGAGCGGAGCAAGAAGGCTTAGGAGGAGCCAGGAATTCATGCAACTAATATACCATTTTCAGATAGCACTGCTCGCAGTAAATGTCTTCAGGGCGATCGGAAGCGTATGTGCTCTGGAGATGTACTCCGCATTTCTCGCAGCTTCGGTCAAAGAGCATTCGTGGATTTCTGAGAGAGAGCCGATCCCGGTGACGACAGTCAGGACATTTTGCTGGAATCGATAGTCCGTATCTTTTGTAGAACGTGACCTCTGCTTTTTCTACCCGGAAATTCTTCTTGCATTCGAGACAGCCTAATATTTCATTGATGACGGAGTCCGGCACGTCGCGTATGTTCGTCGGTACCTTGTACGTTTGCGGCCGATAATCCTTCGGATCCTTGTCTCTCCATCGATATCCGCGTTCCAGAGCCTCTTCTTTTGTCATGGGAAAATATTCCTGCGCCACTGTTTCGTTGTAGCAGAAGAGCGAAAGCGACGGATGGAAAAATTCCCCGAATGAGCCTTCTCGTTTCATTTGTTCGATGATACGGGGTCTCAAATCTTCATACTCCCCTTTCGTATATTGTTTGTTCAAAATGCAATACTGCTTGTGTTTAAGCCCGATGCAGCCGAAAAGATCCGATGACGAAACGCAATAGCTTGAATACCAAATATCGTGGCTTGCGTGGCACCACACGGAAAAAAAGATCCGTTGATTCTGAAAGTGGCAGATGTATTCGTAGCAAAGTTCGCATTCCTCCATATAATTGCAGTCCTGACAGTCTTTCATATCGATGACCTGCGCGCAATAACGGCAGTCTTCGAGCCGCTGCACGTCATAGCAATCCGTCGCGTTTTTTGAGGAATAGACATAATCGCCGGTGGAATTTTCCGTATTGAGTGTCACAGCAAACCGCCGTGGATACTCCAATTTCAGCGTTTCAAATTGCGATTTGAGATTTTCAAATTGTTGCGTATCGCAAAGATTGAGCGCCGCCTTTGCTTTCAAAAAATCTTCTTTTGAATATGCTTTGTTGAAAATGTAATATTCTTTATTCCGAAGCCCGGTACAGCCGATGCAATTTTTTGATCCGTGGCAGTCATAGCAAAAAAGAAGTCCAAAACTTCCCGCGCAATCTTGGCAGTAAAAACACTCGTAGCATTTTTCGCAGGTCACGCACTCGTAACAAAGTTCAGAGTCGCGCACGAGGAGTGAGTCAATGCAAGATTTGCAGTAGTATGGGTTTCCGTAGAGGCAGTCTTCGCAATACACCGAGCCGAAAATGAGATGGCAGTTTTTGCATGCCGCCGCGTAGTTTGCATAGGGGCAGTTTTCATTATTGCTCCCGTTGATGGCAATGGCCGGCACAACTTTCTGGAGTTCTTTGTATTGATCGAAAAACGGGCGATTAAAATCATACGGTCGAGCGTAGTCGGCGCCATCCCATGTGTCTCCGTACCATTCTTCTTGGTTATAAACCGGCTGCGGACTGTCCGGGTGCATGCAAGAAATAATTTCCTTTCCGGAGAGCGCACTTTTTCGCTTGTAGAGAAAGCGCTCGTTGCGGAATGTAAAACGGCGGCGCCTTCGTTCTTCTGGACACAGTTGTGGCGGGGGCACCCCGATTTTTTTATAGAATTCAAGATCGCGGTCGGTATGCGTAAATGATTTCCCGGAAATTTTGCAGATGGCTTCGAGAGGCATGGTTTAAGAAATGGAAATTTGAAGTCTTCGTTTTGATTGGAAAGCAAGGATACATTCATAGCCACCGACGAGTACCAGGGTGTAGAAAACATCTCCCAAAAGAGTCCCTCGAAAAAATGGCAGACCATTCATATACGACTGGAGAATACCATGAAATGTGTGTGGATAACTTTCATAGAACCATGCAAAATTAGTTACCAAGAAGAAGATGGTGGCAGAAAGAAGAGGCCCGACGATAAGCCGAAACAGCGTTTTTTTCTTTCTTACCCATCGTCCCATCACAACTCCAAAAAGATGGGAGCCATACACGGCCATCATGAGCGGAAGTGAGAAAAATCCGATGATGGCATCGGATACGAACCGGATTGCCAAAGGGAGCACGACGGCTTCTCGTTTTGAGAGGTAGATCGCCGCAAAAATCGCGACAGAAGTCACGGGCGTAAAATTCCAGGCATGCGGAATCAAACGACTGATGACGCCGGCGCCCAAGAGAAAAAAATACAGGCCCATATCAATAGGTGTCAGTAATTTTTTCGAGCTTCCATTCCAGGGTATCGTCTGCTTTTGTTTGGTAGCTCGAGGCGCCCACATTGGAAGAGCTGCCGTTGATGTAGAATGCCCAGAACTCATCCTTTCCGGGTTTGATATTTTGAATTGACTCTACAAATTCTCCCATCCCCGGGCCAAAATCTTTGGTTTGGACTTGAAACTGCTGTTTGAGGAGGGTTAAGGCATCGACTCCTTCAACACCTCTATATTGAAACGGTGCTTGTTTTTGCGTTTCATTATACGGAGCGTTCGTATTGCAAGCGCTGAGGCTCGAAATGAGGATGAGAAGAACAAGTGAGCTGGAGAGAATTTTTTTCATGGATGGTGTTCTTTTTTCTATCACGAAAAATAGAGGGGCGCAATCGTATCTTCATATGGATAGGTTGACGGAAGAAGCCATTTTCCATAGAGGTTCTGTGACCTCAGCTCGTCTTTTATCAGCGCGACTTTTTTAAACCAATCTTCCTTTGAATATTTTATATTGAGGATCTCATATTCGGCGTGATTCCTACTGATGCAGCCGAAGCAGTGGTGTGAGTTGAAAACAAGTTCACAGTATTCGATGTCATTATTATGCCAGCTTGCGTAGCAAAAATTGCAATTTATCCCGCCAGTGATACCGATGCATTCGTAGAGGAGTTCTGAAGGATCATAGCCGATAGAATCGCAATCCACGCAATTTTTGGCGTGATGCGCGACCGTTTGCATGTAGAGGCAATCTTCAAGGTCTGTACCGTTGTAGCAGTACAGCGCTCCTTTGCAGTTTTCGAGAAATGAACCAAGGCATTGTTCGCAATTTTTTTGTATCGTCGCTACATGAGGTACGGTCCGCCGTATTTTTTCCAATTCATGAAGAAGTTTCCCCGAGCTGTGGGCGGTTTTCAAACGGCGGACGGTTTCCATATATTCTTCTTTCGGAACCGGACGATTTTGAATGTGATATTCGACATTCCGTAAACCTGCACAGAGGAAACAGTTTCGGCAATTCACGAGGTCAAATCCATATTCGCAGTCTGCGCACGTGAAGCAGTTTGCGAGGTAATTTCCATTGTAGATATTGCTGCAGAAAGTTGATTCATAGGTGAGTTCGCTGTGATCTACTTTGTCACAATCAACGCAATCCTTGTCGGCATAGCAGTACTGAAGGTGATAGCAATCCTCGTTATAGTGGCTCCCAAACACAAGATAGCAATTTTTATTTTTGAAGGCGTAGTTCGTATACTCGCTGTTTTCCGATTGTGAAAACTGGAGCGCAATGCGCGGCATTTTGAGCTGTAGGGCACGGAATTTATCTATAAACGACATCTTGTTTATGAAAAATAAAGGGGTGCGATGGTGTCTTCGTATGGATACGTTGAAGGCAATAGCCATTTTCCGTACAATCCTGCGTTTCGCAATTCATCCTTAATCATGGCTACTCGCTTAAACCATTCTTCTTTTGGATATTTTAGATTTAAAATTTCATACTCTGCGTGTTGCCTACTGATGCACCCGAAGCAGTGACGAGAATTAAACACAAGCTCGCAATATTCAAGATCGGAATTATGCCAGCAGCCAAAGCAAAAATTGCAGTTGTTATTTCCTGAATTTCCGATGCATTCATAGAGAAGTTCGGAAGGGTCATACCCCGTATTGTCGCAATCAACGCAATTTTTGACTGCATTTGCCCGCATCATATATATGCAATCCTCACCATCGGTCATGGTGGAACAGAAATAACAATTTTTGCAGTTCTGAAGATAGGAACCGAGACAGTTCTCACAATTTTTTTGTATGAATGCCACATTTGGGATAGTGAGTCGTAATTTTTCAAGCTGGTTCGAAAGTTTCGGAACCGAATATTCCTTTCTCATACGCTGTACTTCTTTGGCATAATCCTCCGCAGTATATGGTTTATTGAGAATATGGTATTCGACATTTCGTAAGCCTGCGCACAAGAAGCAGTTTCGGCAATTCACCAAATCAAAACCGAATGTGCAGTCAGAGCAGGTGTGGCAATTCCAACAATAATCGCAGTTATAAATGTTGCTGCAAGCACTGCATTCATATGAAAGTTCGCCATGCTCTACTCGATCGCAATCAACGCAATCCTTTGTTGCATACGTATATTGGCCGTGATAACTGTCTTCATTGTAGTGACCGCCAAATACGAGGTAGCAGTTTTTATTTTTGAATGCGTAATTTGTGTACTCGCTGTTTTCCGATTGCGAAAACTGGAGCGCGATGCGCGGCTGCTTCAGTTGGAGTCTGCGGAAATCTTCTACGAAAGACACGGTTTGATTATACCAGAGGCCTATGCTGCCTTTCTTAATGCCTTTGCGGCCCTGTCAACGTTGACGACATGATCTGCGAGTCGAGGAAGTTTTTCCGCAGAATCGGTGATTTTTGAGATAGCTTCCTGCGAAACGCCTGCCGCTCGCGCTTCTCTCACGAGCTCGTCCGTTTTATCTCGGAAGAGCGGAATACTTAATTTATTTGCATGAAAGACGAAGTCGCCGATATCACCGATTATCGGAATAGCTCCAATAAAAAAATCTGCCGTCTGTAGTGCTGCAATTTTTAAAAAATCAGTTTTACTCAACCCTGCCTTGCCCGCTTCATGCATCAAATATAAGCCAGAAAGAACGCTTGTGGCCGCATCGCCGGCTCCTTCAAAAAGGCCGATGATAGCCTCCACCCCGTAGGTATCCATTATTTTTGCGAAGGTTCTCACCCGCGCCTCTGCATTTTTCGCCGCTCTCAACTGATCGAGGATTTCATTTTGCTGAAGAACTCTTGTTGTGGCTCTTTCTACATCTTCTTCTTCAGCTTCAATTTCCGGGTCATGAACCTGAGAAGGTTTTTCGGTTTTTCTTGACCGCCTTTTTACATCCTCAATATCTGATTCGTCTGTTGGCATGGCTTGATTATACGTTATTCTATACCGCTTAGTACACGGCTTCGAGGTAGCACTCCTCGCAATAGACCGTTGCGAGGTCGCTTGGTCGGAGCGATGTTTGAATCGGGGCCGTGCATTTCGAGCAGGAACGTTCAAAAAGTTCGTAGGGTCTTCGCTGCGCCAAGAGATTTTGCACGCGGCATGGCCAGCAGAGTTTTGGCGTGGGGATATTTATTCTTTTATAGAAATTGGTTTCCTGTTCAATGATCAGGAAATTTTTTCCGCAGTTCGCGCATATAGGGAGCGAGGCATCAATCATTGCCGACTTTGATGTGTCTTCGTCGTGCCAGCGGAATCCAAGCTTGAGGGCCTCTTCCCTTGCGAGCGGCATGTGGTCGATAGCCATGGATCGGTTGTATTCAAATGGAGAGAGATGGGGCGGGAAAAATTCTCCGTACTCATTGGTCTTTTTCATATGCTCGATAATGAGTTCTCTCAAGGCGTGAAACTCCTCTTGCGAGTATTGCTTATTGAAAATCACAAACCGAAGATGATTTTTGAGGCTTGTTGAGCCGAAGATGTCGCTACAGTTCCAGATGGAGCGCGAGTACCAAATGTCATGGCTGTCCAAAACGGTGGTTGAAAAAAACACGGATTCGCTTAATCCTCCGGATACGCATTCATAAAATTGCCTTGCCCACCCGATGGCCGTTAAATCGCACGAATCCTTTACCGATAACGCATAGTAAGCATAATGCACATCTTCAAGGTCCTCGGCGTCATACACGTCATGGGCATTTTTGCTGTTTCGAATATAATTTCCCGAGACATTTTCTCCATTCACGATCATGCTGGCGCGTTGAATCGCTTTCCCTCGGACCCTCGCTAAATTTTCATACAGCCACGCCGGATTATTAAAAATTTCTTTTAATTTTTCCGCCAATTTCTTTTCGTATTCCTCTTTCGTAAGTTGAACGTTTTCAAAAACATACTGTTTGTTGCGCAGGTTCGAACTAAACGCGCATGAGGAGGATCCTTTGCAGTCAAACAAGAACCACGAGTCTGTGCAGTTTTCGCTGTCCTGGCAGCCGACGCATTGGTAGAGCTTCGATGACCATATACAGCCATAACAGAGTTGGCAGTCGTAGATGAGAATGTGGTCGACGCAATCTTTTGAGCGCTGGGTGTTGAGCCCGTACATGCAATCTTCGTTGTAATCCGCGCCGGACATCATGTAGCAGTTTTTGTCGTAGACGCAATTAATGGAGTAGTCGGAGTTTACGCAGTGTGATTGAAATATCGCCAGCTGCGGCGCCGCGTCGTGAAGTTCGTGAAACTGATCGAAAAACGGTCGGTTGAAATCAAACTCGCGTCCGTACTGGAGCGGGTCGTAGTGGTCGCTCCAAAAACACTCCGCACAGAGCACCGGAAACTTCACTTCGGGCGGATACACAGTCACGAGTTTTTTTTGGCAAAAATGGCAGGCGCCATGATGGAGAAATCGTTCATCCCGCCAGACGAGCCGCCGTCTTTGCCGTTCCAAAGGACCGAGCGTGGGCGGGGGTACTTCTATCCTTTTATAGAATGCAAGTTCATCCATATTAGAGCCTTGGCCAGAGGGCGACCGTGTCTTCGACCGGATACGTAGGCGTGAGCATCCGCAAATCGTACGTTTTATCTCGTTTCAATTGATCTTTGATTTCCGCAGTTTTTTTGAAATATTCATCTTTTGAATACGGTTCATTCAACAGATGATATTCTTTCCGGTGCAAGCTGATGCAGCCGAAGCAGTTTTGGCTGTTGCTCACCCATTCGCAGAATTCAAGATCATTCGACTCCCAGCAGCTAAAACAAAAATTGCAGTTGTTGAGTTTGTAGCAGCTCGTGAGGTCGTAGCAGAGTTCCGAATATTCGAGGACAAAAATGTCCCAGCTGTCTTTAACGCTGTGCAGCTCTGCCACGTATCCGCAATCTTGAGAATCCCGCACGTCAAAGCCGTAAAAAATATCTTTTGAATTGAGGATATTATCCCCGAGGCAATTTTCCGTATTGACGTGCAAGGTGTCACGGCGCGGCACCTCTCTCTTGAGACGATTGAACCCTTCTGTGATTTCATGGTCAGTGAGCGAAGCTTTTTTCACGAAAAATTCTTTTTGAGAATAGGGGGTATTGAAAATGTGAAATTCCTTTTTGCGAAGCCCGGTACAGCCGATGCAGTTTTTGCAGTCTTTCAGGAAATATCCGTAATCGCAGTCCACGGCGTTCGCGCAATCTTGCAGAAAGTTCCCGTTCCAGCATTCCTTGCAATTCACGCAGTTATAGCAGAGGGTGCATGTTTCGATATGGTCGCAATCGATGCAGTCGGTATTTTTATAATAATCACGGCCATACATGCAGTCTTGGTTCCCGACTGCATTGGCGATGAGGTAACAGTTTTTGCAGTGGTCGACGTTGTGGCAGTATGCGCTGTTGGTGGAATTGATAATCACCGAAGCCACCCGCGGAGTTTTAAGTTTGAGTCGTTCGAATTCTTTAAAAAAATCCATGGAGATTAAAAGAATTTGCTGAGATTTTTTTTGATGCGTTCCTCAGCGGGTCCGACCTCGGCTAAAAATGTTTTCCCGGTGATGAGTTCATAGGCTTCGATGTAGCGGCGCGCCGTTTCGCAGCGAACTTCGTCTGGAATGGGCGGCACATCCCCTTCTCCGCGAAACCCGCGCGCCGCCAGCCATTCACGCAAATACTCTTTGTCGATTTTTTTCTGCTCCTCACCAGCTTCGAGGCGCTTTTCATACTCATCCGCAAACCAAAACCGCGATGAATCCGGGGTGTGGATTTCATCAATCAAAACGATCTCGCCATCGGGCGCGATCCCTAACTCATATTTTGTATCCACGAGGATTATTCCCTGTTTTGCACAAATTTCCACTCCGCGGAAATAGAGCGCCAGCACGGCTTTCGCAAGATAATCCCACTGCGCCTTTGTCAGGATCCCCCGTTTCATGATCTCCTCGCCGCTCACCGATTCGTCATGACCGCCATGTTCGGCTTTGGTCGATGGCGTGATGATCGGTTGCTCCAGTTTTTGATTTTTTTTGAGTCCTTCGGGCAAGATATTCCCGCAGAAATTTCGCACGCCTTTTTCGTAGTGGTACCATGCGGAAGTTGTTGTAACGCCCGTAATGTATCCGCGCACCACCATCTCTACCAAAAGCGGCTTACACTGTTTTGCGACCACCACGTTCGGATCCGGAAATTCAATGACGTGACTGCCAATGATGTCCTTGGTTTTTTCAAACCAAAACTGACTTATTTGATTGAGGACCTGTCCCTTGAAAGGGATGGTCGCGATGACTCGATCAAACGCCGATAAGCGATCGGTAACAATTAAAACGCGCCGGTCACCCTTTGTATAATTATCGCGTACTTTCCCCTCGTACTTCTCACCAAGTTCAGGAAAATCGGTAGTCGAAAGCGTATATGGAATTTGGGCCTGAAGATCTTTCTCTGCAATCATAGCGGACCCATTTTATCACAGACCACGATGACGCAAGCGCTCCTCCAAATGGGCAATGACCGGTCCTGGGTCCTTCACCGTTTCAAGGGTCGGAAAAGCTCCATCAATAACACCGAGCTCAGCCGCAATCTGTCCTTCGCGAACAAAATCTTCGCCGTCGGAAAGCATAACGAGCATGACATGTTTCTGAACCTCCCTCACAAGGTCCGCTGGCAGTCTGGGAACCGTACTCAAGAGTCGAGTTACCGCAAGTTTTGGGTCAAATTCACGACCCCGTGTAAATTCACTCCTCACAGCCTCAATTCGTTCAAAAATTACATTGAGTCCAGCTAGGTGAGCTTCAATTTGGTCATCTCCTGTCCTTCGGTGCACCGCTTCATAGGTTCTTTTCACAAGCGCGTGCCATCCATCATCGATTCTTCCGGAGAAAACGACGAGGTTGAGACTGTCCGGAGCTGCATCAAGCCTCCCACTTAACGCCATCACGGTTTCCAGAGAGCCCTCTAAAAGTTTGTCCCGGCGAGACGTTGTAATTCTTCTTTCAGGAATACCAAGCCGTTCAAGATTTAGGACCCTTATGCGATGTTCCATGTACGTATCTCTTCCAGCGGCGTAAAGAGCGTGATCGATTTGTTCAAGAGCCATAAATTCAAAAATTAATAATGGTCTGTATATTAAACTCTAAAGGTCTTGTCTGTCAATCAATTTGTGACTCCTGATTTAAAGTGGTAATAAGGATATGTATGAAGAATTTTGGAAAGGTCTGTGCGGTGGTTGGCGGGCAGTGGGGAGATGAAGGAAAAGGTAAACTGGTTGATATCCTGGCGGAAAAATATGATCTGGTGGCACGGGCGACTGGTGGGGCGAATGCGGGGCATACGATTTATATAGGTGATGCAAAGTTTGTTTTTCATCTTGTGCCCGCGGGAATGCTCCATCCGGGCAAGCTTTGCGTGATGGGAAATGGAATGGTCGTGCACTTTCCTACTTTGCTTGAAGAGTTGGAGGTTTTGAAAAAAGCCCATGTCAAAACGGTAGGACGCCTCAAACTCTCGGACCGCGCGCACATCGTTTTTGAATATCACAAAATTATCGACCGGTTGCAGGAAGAGATGAAGGGCGGCAAAAAAGTTGGCACCACGGGTCGTGGCATTGGTCCAGCCTACACAGATAAAATTTCTCGCATTGGAATTCGTGTCGGCGAGCTCAAAAATTTTGACAAATTCAGCGAGCATTACCAACGCAACCTCGCCCTCTTCAAGAAAATGTACGGTTTTCGTTTTGATGGACAGTCTGAGCTCAAGCAGCTCAAAAAAATCGCTCCAAAAATTTTCCCCTTCATCGCCGATACATCGCATATTCTTGCTGATGCCATCTTGAAAGGAAAAAGCATCCTTTTGGAAGGGGCGAATGGCGCGCTCCTGGATATCGATCACGGCACCTACCCTTTTGTGACTTCTTCAAATGCATCTATCGGAGGAATATTGGCTGGCAGCGGACTCGCGCCAACCAAACTCACGAGCGCCATCGGAATTATGAAGGCGTACCTTACCCGTGTTGGCTCCGGACCTTTTCCAACGGAATTGAAGGATGCATTTGGTGATGAAATTCGGCGCGTTGGTAACGAGTTCGGCGCAACCACCGGCCGTCCGCGAAGGTGTGGTTGGTTTGATGCTGTTGCAGCTCGGTACAGCGTCCAGCTCAATGGGTTTACAGGAATCAATCTGACGAAGGTGGATGTGCTCAATTTTGTGCCCCGAATAAAAATTGGCGTCGGATACGTGCACAAAGGAAAGAAAATAACTGAATTTCCGGCTGATCTTTCCGTTCTTGAGGGATGTCGAGTGGAATACATCGAAATGCCAGGTTGGCAGGAGGATATTTCGGCCGCAAAAACTTTCCGAAAGCTTCCGAAAAACTGTAGGCGTTATATTGAAAAACTCGAGCAATTGATGGGGTGCCCGGTTCAATTTATCGGCACGGGAAAACGCCGCGATGAAATGATTTATAGGTAAACTTGGCCTCTGTTTTAAATTTTCACAAAACTCTCCGGATCCTTGGCAACTTCCGGCACCATCGCGGTCCAGGTTTCCTTGAGGATCTTCACGACCATTTCATCGCTTTCAGCGCGCATAGTTTTTTCAGCCTTTCTATGAAAGATTTTAGCGGTAAAATTTCCTGGATCCATTCGCTCGATCTCAGCGCAAGACTGAATGACCTTTTCGTACTCGGCATTTTTGAAGAGCTCCTTCATCCGAGCAAGGCTTTCGTTCAGTTGAATTTTCGCAGCTACTGCCTTTTGGTGCGCAAAGTGTTCTTTAGCGCGAAAAGCCAAGCTCTGTACTTTTTTATTCTCCGGATCGATTCCAAGTAAGGTTGCATACAGCTCGAGGGCGCGTTCGAAATCACCGCTATCCACAATACGTTCGTTTTCTTTAAGTCTCTCCTCAACCAAGGCGTTTTTTGCTTCCCTGAGGATTGCCGCAGCCTCTTCGTTGAGTGGCGCCGTTTGTAAGAGTTCGTTTGCGGCTTGAATCGCATCGCCGAAATGTTTTTGATTCATGCACGCCGTAGCATCTGCAAGCATTTTTGACGCAACCGCCTCCCTCTCGTTTTTTTTATTCTGAGCAAGCATATCATTGAGTTTCGCAATGAGTTCGCGAAGTCGACGGTGGTTCGGAGCATATTGATAGAGACGGCCGTAAATATTCAAAAGATCGTCATACCGGCCCTCTTTCCAGAGGTGCATCGTTTGATCGAGGTCGCTGTCGACCTTTTCCATATTTTTTTCCAAAATCAGTTCCTCGACGTTTTTGAGGTATTTTTGAACTTTGCGGTGGTAGGGATTGACCTTCAAGAGCTCCTGACATGAACCGAGCGCTGCCTGAAGATTCCCCTGTTCAACGAGGGTTTTCACAATTTTGAGCCCTTCCTCAATATAGGTTTCTGGATCGATCATTCACTCCATTATACCAAATTTCCATCTATTTTTCGAGGCTTTTGAGCTGCTGCGTGATCTTCTCCAGTTTTTCCTTAGCGGCGGCAAGTTTTACGCGCTCGGTTTCAACAATTGCTTTTGGAGCGCGGGTGATGAAGTGTTCATTTGAGAGTTTTGCTTCGAGCGAAGCGGAGTATTGCTGAAGCTGTTCCTTTTCATCTGCCAGCCTTTTTCGTTCAGCTTGTACGTCGATGATTCCCTCGAGTGGGAGAAAAATCTCGACGCGGTCGTTCGTATAATGGGTAAGGGCGGGTCCGATTTTTGGCGCAGATGCCAGAATCTCTAATTTTTCAAGACGGGCGAGACGCATGATCGGTTCTCGTTTTTCTTCCAATAATGTTTTCCATTTGTTGCTTACGAGTATGACAGAGATTTTTTTCGTGGGTTCGATATGACTCTCGTGGCGCATATTTCGAATGGCGGTCACGCTATCTACCACCACCGACATGGACGCAGCCTCCTTTTGGAAAATATATTTTTTCTGTACCTGTGGCCACGCTTGCGCAATGAGCAGATTTTTTTTGTCGAGCTTCCCCCAAAGCGCCTCAGTAGCGTAGGGGATAAAAGGATGGAGGAGGGCAAGAATGGTTTCTAAAACGTAATTGAGGACCGGTTGATTTTGATCTTTACCTTTGGAAATTTCCAGATACCATGCGCAATACTCTCCCCAAGTGAAGTCGTAAATTTTCATTCCGGCATCGGAGAAACGAAAGTTTTCGAGGTCGTCGGTAACGGAGCGGATCAAATGCTGGGTGCGGGTGAGAATCCATTTATCCGCGAGGGTGCGAGGTTTGATCGCCGAGTATTTTTTCTCCTGTTTTGCTTTTCCTAAAGGCGCGCTCTGCATGAGCGCGAAGCGCGCAGCATTCCAAATCTTATTCACAAAATTCCTGAATCCGGCGATTTTTTCTTCATACAAGCGAATGTCATTTCCGGGTGTTGCCCCAATTACCATGGAGAGCCGTAAAGCATCGGCCCCGTATTTTTGAATCATATCGAGGGGATCGATGCACGTTTTGGGATCCGATTTACTCATCTTTTTTCCTTCGCGCGTGCGCACAAGACCGTGAAGGTATACATACTTGAAGGGAATTTCATTGAGCGCATAGGTCGTCATGAGAATCATGCGCGCAATCCAAAAGAAGAGGATGTCATAGCCGGTTTCCAGGACGCTCGTGGGGTGAAAGTACGGCAAATCCTTTGTTTTATCCGGCCAGCCGAGGGTTGAGAAAGTCCAAAGGCCGCTCGAAAACCAGGTATCAAGGGTGTCCGGATCCTGCTGCAAATTTTTCGAACCACAATGAGGACATTTTTTCGGCGGGTCGGTTTGCACGAATGGTTTTCGGCATTCCAGTTTGCATGCGCCTCCTTCACGCTCATCCCCGACGCAATACCAAACTGGAATCTGATGCCCGAACCAAATCTGCCGCGAGATGCACCAATCGTGGAGATTTTCCATCCAGTGGAAATACGTTTTTTCAAAACGCTCCGGCAAAATCTTAATTTTACCATTCCGTACGACCTCAAGCGCAATCTGCTTCAAGCTCTTTTTGGTTCGACCGAATGTCTTATCCACCGAAATAAACCACTGTTTGCTCACAAGCGGTTCCACGGGCGTGTCGCAACGGTAGCAGAGCGAGATGTTGTGCACGTACGCCTCGTCGATTTTTTCCACAAGATCCTTGTCGGCAAGTTTTTGGACGATCTCATCACGTGCCGCACGGGCATTTTTCCCGGCAAATGATCCTGCTGCCTGCGTAAGACTTCCTTTTTCATCAATAATTTGGAGAATCTCGAGTTTGTGACGTTTCGCAATTTCAAAGTCATTAAAATCATGTGCCGGCGTGATCGTCATGGCTCCGGTGCCGAACTTTGGATCTACACTTTTGTCTGCAAGAATTTTAGCTTCCACCGTTCCTTCGATCCAGGGCACCGTCATGCTCTTGCCGATATATTTTTTATACCGTTCATCATCCGGGTGCACCACAATGATTTTGTCCGCGAATTTGGTTTCCGGACGAGCCGTCCCGATCACAAAAGGTCCGTAGCGGAAATAGTAAAATTTGGTTTTCTCTTCTTTGTAATTCACTTCGTCATCCGCGAGCGTGGAAGCGCACCTCGGGCACCAGTTCACAATGCGGTGGCCTCGGTAAATCAGTCCGTCATGGTACATCCGCACAAAAACTTCGCGCACCGCTTTCGAGAGCATTGGTTCAAGCGTGTAGCGTTCACGTGTCCAGTCACATGAGGATCCCATTTTTCGGATCTGCCGACGGATCGTATTTTGCGAACCTTTCACGAACTGCTCAACCCGCTTCAAAAACTTCTCACGCCCGAGCTTATGGCGCGTAAGTCCCTCCTCCGCGATGAGTTTTTCCACTTTATTCTGGGTGGCAATAGAGGCGTGATCGGTACCCGGAATCCACAGGCTTGGCTCCCCTTTCATGCGGTGATATCGGATCATGATATCCTCGAGTGCCAGCATGACCGCATGTCCAAGATGGAGGGTGCCCGTCGCGTTTGGTGGCGGCATCATTATGGTGAAAGGCTTTTTTCCTTTTATAATTTTTGGGGAAAACAGCCCGGATTTTTCCCAGGCGCGGTAAATCTTGTCTTCATATTTTTTAGCCTGATAGGCCTTCTCGAGAATCATATATAGGATTATAGTACAGTTTTTATTATTTTTTTGCTTTTACATCACGAAGTCTAAAATAATCTTTGAGAAAATTGAATGCCGCAAAATTTCCGCCGATAATATCGGCAAACTCTTGAATGGAACCAGCTCTTTGGGCCGCATCGAGAATACCTTCGGGAGTGCAATACAAAAACAAATATTTTATTTGATCCAAAATCAACCCCACCTGTTTAAAATCCTTCTTTCCTCTTAATTCGTCCATATGTTCATCGGAAAAATAATAGTACAATCGGGGGTTAACACTCTTAATAATATCAAGTCTGTCCACAAGGATGTCTCCAACAGATAATTCTTCAATCTCTGTAAATGAATCCGGTGGTAAATCCAAGCCGTCAACAACTTTTTTGCCCTCTATGGGAACGCAATCGTTTCGATGATGCCCATAGGCTTCAACCTTTGCATTTGCAACAACCAGGGCTCTTTCTTTTACCATGTCGTGCAATTGACCAATTTGAGCATGGTGTATATCGATGAGTCTCGGACCTTCCAATTTAGCTCTCAAAAACCTAACATATTCCTCAAGATAGTCTCGTCCCGAACTACAGTTGGTTCCTTCGTGAACATGAACCAATAACCTTCTTGTGTCCTCCCTGATGGCTAAAACACGGGTTTTCCATTGTTCAACCAGGGTTATGTCGGCGAAAGTATTAAAGTATCCTTCTTCGAAAGTTTGCGGATGTATGTACGGAAGATATATTCCACCGGAATAATCGGGATAAACTTGGACGTCTACAAGGGAGATTTCGCTCATTTATCTAGATAATATACATGACCTTGGTTATTAGGAAATTTTGACTTTTTAAATTTCTCTGCTATCCTTCTGCCGCTTTATCTCAGTTTTTCTCCTGATCGCCTCATCCTGCCAGGGCCAAGAGCCTCAAGGCTTACGAGGCGAAGCGACGGAGAGAAGCGTTAACCCTAAGGATCTATGTCTTCTCTCAAAGTAGATAAAAAGGAACTCGAGGCCATGCTCGCAGCGGCATGCCATTTTGGTCATAAGGTTTCCAAGTGGAATCCAAAGATGCGACCCTACCTCTATACAAAACGTGAAGGCGTTCATATTTTTGATCTCACGAAAACCTATCAATGCCTCATGCAAGCCTTGGAATTTTTGAAGGAATCGGCAGCGATGGGGAAAACCATTCTGCTCGTTTGTACAAAACTCCATGCAACCAAACTCGTAACTGAGGCCGCTCAGCGGAGTGGTTGCCCTTTTGTGACCCAAAAATGGATGCCTGGACTCCTCACGAATTACGAAACCATCCGAAAACGGATTAAATATTTTAAGGATTTGAAAGCCCAGAGGGAGAGTGGCGAATGGGAAAAATATACGAAGAAGGAGCGGCTTGAACTCAGCCGAGCCCTTGAAAAGTTGGAGGATGCGTTTTCTGGCGTTGAATTCATGAATCATATTCCAGATGTCCTTGTTATATTTGATGCGGTTCGCGATCAGTTGGTTCTCCGAGAGGCAAAACGACTTAAAATTCCAACGGTCGGTATTTGCGATTCCAATGCTGACCCCGATCTTGTCAGTTATCCTATCCCTGGAAATGACGACGCGGTGAAATCGCTCACTTTTTTTATCAATAAGATTGGAGAAGCCTTAGAAGAAGGGAAGAAATTGTATGCTCTCAAGGGCTCTGCTCCGCAAAAAGCCGAAGCTTCTTTACCTCATGCAGCTGCCAAAGTGTCCCCTAGCCTTCCAGAGACTCCTGTGGTATAATAAGGATATGGCAGATCAGACTCCTCAACCAGCCACCCCAGATACAGCCCCGCTGCCTCCAGAGCAAGCGGCGCCTCCGGCGGCTTCTGGAGCAGTTGAACATGATGAAAAGTTTTTTGCAGCACTTGGTTATTTTGCCTTTCTTTTCGTAGTCCCACTCATCGTGAAGCCTAAGAGCGAGTACTGCAAATTCCACGCCAAGCAGAGCATGGTGCTTTTTTTGATCACCATCGTGACCTTCATGATTTTGTTCATGATTCCTTGGTTTGGTTCGATTCTCACCCTTGTGATTTTCGCCGTTTACATCCTCGCTATCTACAAATCGTATTCTGGCGAACTTTGGGCCATTCCGGTCATTTCAAAATTTGCCGGAAAAATGAGTGTTGAAGCGCTCTATGGAAAAGCAGGACTCGCCGTGGGAGCACTTTCTGGATTGAAAGACAGCGCCCAAGGATTGGCGCAAAAAGCCGGACAAACCGTACAGAATTTAGGATCACAAGAACAGGCACCCCAGGCGCAGCAGCCTGAGGCAGTAGCTACCCCTGCACCAGCCGTTCCAACACAGCCGGCGCCTCCTCCTCCACAAGCGCCTGAGGCCCCCGTAGCACCGCAACCTCCAGTACCACCACCAGCGCAATAATTTTCATACCGACTGAGAGACGAGCGAATAATATTCACTCTTGTTTTTCGTAGTAAAAATCAGTAGGCTGCATGCGATGTCAATTTCCCTTGAACAAATAAAATCTCTCCGAGAAAAGACCGGTGTTTCCATGCAGGCGTGTAAAAAAGCGCTTGAGGAGGCCAGTGGCGATGAAGGCAAAGCGGTTGATATTCTTCGAAAAAAAGGCGAAGCCAAAGCGGTGGAGCGCGGTGTCCGCTCAACTGGCGAAGGAATTGTTGTTTCCTATATTCATAGCAATAATAAAATAGGTGTTTTGGTTCAGCTTGGATGTGAAACTGACTTTGTAGCACGGAGTCCGGATTTTCAGCAACTGGGCCGTGATATCGCCATGCACGTTGCGGCGATGAATCCACTCGTCATGGCGCCAGAGGAGGTTGCGCCTGAGCTGGTGGAAAAAGAAAGGGAAATCTGGAAGGCGCAGTTAGCGAAGGAAGGAAAACCGCAGGCCATGTTTGATAAGATTCTTGTCGGGAAAGAGAAAAAATTCAGAGAGGAAATCGCTCTTCTGAAACAGCCTTTCGTGAAGGATCCGGAGATGAATGTTGAGAAGCTCGTATCGGATGCTGTCCTGAAGCTAGGGGAAAATATTAAGGTGGTACGATTCACCCGATACGCGCTATAATAACGCCCCATGAATACCCTTGAAGAAATCCTCTCCGATCTCAAGCGCGGGAAGATGATTGTTCTTGCTGACCACGAGGATCGCGAGAACGAAGGCGATCTTGTTATGGCTGCGGAAAAAATTACGGCCGCAAACATTGCTTTTATGGCGAAGTTTGGCCGGGGACTTATTTGTGTTCCGCTTACGTTTGAGAGGGCGCGTGAGCTCCATCTGCCTCCGATGGTCGAAAAAAATACCGCCCCGCTTCAATGCCAGTTTACGGTTTCGGTTGATATTCGAAAGGGGGCAACGACGGGAATTTCAGCATCTGACCGGAGCGCTACCATTCGCGCGCTTTTGAGCAACAAAACAAAACCCGAAGATTTGAACCGTCCTGGGCATGTCTTTCCCCTCATTGCACGTGATGGCGGGGTGCTGGTTCGAGGCGGCCATACGGAAGCAGCCATTGATCTTATGCGTCTTGCCGGCTTAAAACCCATGGCGGTCATCTGTGAGATTATGGGAGATGACGGGAGCATGCTTTCTGGGGCCCGTCTCAAAAAATTCGCCAAAGAGCACGGGCTCAAAATGATTCGAATCCAATCTCTCATTGAATATCGAAGGCAGAGGGAAAAACTTGTCACTCGCACGGTCGAAACAAAACTGCCAACAGAATACGGCGAGTTTAAAGCTCATGTGTACCAAGATTTCATAGATCAAAAGGAGCATGTTGCCCTCGTCATGGGAAATCCAACAAAAAAGAAACCGTGCCTCGTTCGAGTTCATTCAGAATGTCTCACGGGAGAGGTTTTTCGTTCTGTGCGGTGCGACTGTCAGCGGCAGCTGGACATGGCCCTCAAGCGAATTGCCTCGGAAGGCGAAGGGATTTTTCTCTACATGCGCCAAGAAGGTCGCGGCATAGGGCTCATTAATAAACTGAAAGCATATAACCTCCAAGATAAGGGGTTGGATACGGTTGAGGCGAATGAAAAACTGGGGTTAGCGCCGGACCTTCGGGAATATGGCATTGGTTCCCAGATTCTCGTGGATTTAGGGGTTTCTGACATCCGACTCCTCACGAATAATCCGCGCAAAATCATTGGACTCGAAGCGTATGGGCTGCGAATTGTGGAACGGGTGCCGATTGAGATATCGCCGCGCTCCAAACGAGAGCATCGCTATTTAAAAACAAAGAAAGTAAAATTAGGTCATCTGTTGCCTCATATAAAATGAAACACGACGATCATGCGGAAAAAATTATGGGCCGGGCGCTTGAATTGGCGAAGCGTGGTGCCCCTTTTGTTTCACCGAATCCCATGGTAGGTGCCGTTTTGGTAAAGAAAGGAAAAATAATCGCCGAAAGTTGGCATCAAAAATTCGGTGGGCCCCATGCCGAAGCGCTCCTTTTTCAGCAACTCAAAAAGAAGGGAATTTCCGCGTCTGGTGCAGATCTTTACCTGAATATTGAACCATGTGTGGAGTTTTTTGGGAAGAAAACACCGGGATGTGCTTCTCAAATTATTGCGTCGGGCATTCGTCGCGTTTTTATTGCCATGAAGGATCCAGACCCACGCGTGAAGGGTCACGGGATCCGGGTTTTAAGAAAAGCGAAAATTTCCATTGAAGTTGGATGTTTGAAAAAAGAAGCCGCACGTCTCAATGAAAAATTCATAAAATGGATGCACACGGGTATGCCTTTTGTGACGATGAAAGTCGCCATGAGTCTCGATGGGAAGATCGCAACAAAAACGGGAGATTCCAAATGGATCACCTCGCCCGAGTCGCGCCATTTCGTGAAACAGTTGCGTGATGAGCATGATGCCATTTTGGTTGGGATCAACACGGTGCTTCGCGATAATCCTGAGCTGAAAGGTATTTGTCGCGAGCCTCTGCGTATTATTCTTGATTCAAAATTACAAATACCTCCTCGCGCCAACGTCCTTCGCGATTCCAATGTCTTGCTTGTTACAACACGACGCAGTAAGGCCTCTTTTCCATGCAAAATATTACCAAAAAAAATCCGACTCGCTCCCCTGCTTCGCTTTTTGGGAAGCCGAGGGATAAGTAGTATCCTTGTGGAGGGCGGGAGTGAGGTGTTCGGATCTTTCGTTGATGCGAGAATGGTCGATCGGTTTGTATGGTTTCTTGCGCCGAAAATCATCGGGGGGAGATCAGCAAAGACGGCGGTCGGAGGGGAAGGAGTATCGTTGATGAAAAGAGCGCTTCAGCTTTCCAGAGCTCACGTCCAAACGATTGGTTCAGATTTTTTCGTGGACGCCCGTCTCGAGCCGATAGATGTGAAGGAGTGAAACGAGCGTTGCCAGTACCATCGGCGCGATGATCGCTCCTTTGAGCCCGAACACCATGAGTCCTCCAATGACCACAAGGAATGTGGCGAGTGGATAGGTTTTTGTTTGTTTCGAAATAATATAAGGTTTAATGAGGTTATCTATAAACGCCACAATGAGAGCGCCCCAGAGCAAAAGTCCGATGCCGGCCACGTAGTGATTTTGTGCGATTAAGATGAGAGACGCCGGGAGCCACACAATGCCGGTTCCTCCTATGGGAAGCATGCCGAAAAATGCCATCACGGTTCCCCAGAAAATCGGATTTTGTACTCCTGCAATAGCCAGTCCGATACCTCCGAGGATGCCTTGCACGATGGCGGTGAGAAATACTCCGTAGAGCATAGCGAGCGAAACCTGCCGAAATTTTTGGAATATTTCTCGTCCGTAGGGCTTGGGGAGAGGGATTATTTTTTCGAATGAATCTACAATGAATTTTCCGTCTTTGAAAAAGAAATACATGGCGAATACGAGAAGGAAAAAGTTGATAATGAGCCAAACGATGCTCCGGATGAGGTTGGTGCTTTGCTCCACGAGGCTTCCTGAAAAAGCCTGAGCTGCCTGGGTTATGGAAGAGACGAGGTCTACTGCCGGCACACCAAAATATTTGCTCGTTTTTGCTGCGAATTCATTGAGGTTCAATCTTCCTCCCGAGCGAATCCACTGCTCAAAATTTTGATAGGTTGAAACGGCTTCTTGCGAGAGGAGGATGATGAAAAAGAAAAACACGACACTGAAAATAATGCCGATGGAAAGCGAAACGAGCATGGCGGAGACGCGAGTTTTCCCATGAACTTTATGGAGAATCCATTCATAAATCGGATACGTTCCGGTCACGAGCACCGCTGCAAGAACAAGCGTCGTGAGGAAAGGCGAAACGACCGCTCCCAGGAAGAGGAAGGAGAGGAGGATAGCGATGTGAACAAACGTCAACTGGAAGGATTTCATTCATTTTTCACTATACACTGGTTTTTTCTTCCCCAAAATGGTAACGTCATTTCCCTTTACACGTTTTAAATACTGCATGCGCCGATTTCTTTTTGGCTTTCTCGCCGGCGTCATCATAATGACCATTCCTATGGGATGGGCGTTCCATCGTGCGCGAACGGGTTTTTACGATGTACCCTCGGATCAGTGGTACACCAATGCCGTGAATGAACTCAAAGAACGCGGCCTTTTTTCGGGATATCCGGACGGAAGTTTTCGCCCGGGAAATTCTGTGAATCGAGCCGAACTCGCTGTGGTATTGCAACAACTCTTAAAAAATATTGAGACCCCGGAGCCACTGGTATCGTTATCATCGCCACCGCCATCGCCATCGCCTGTCGTTGCGCCCCCTTCCGCTCCCCCACCCTCGCCAGCTTCAGCTCCGGTTTCGAATGCAGTCTACGAAACTCCTTTTCGGGAGAGTCTCAATTTTATCACCACCTCATTATCGTCTCCTTCTGGGGCTATCTTCTCAAACCTTGAAACCAACGTGGCCTCCTCAGGCGTGGTTGGAGTAAATCACGAAGTCGTTTCCGAATCCTACGGCATTTTCTTTAATGCCCTTGCCGAGGCGGGTGAGAGGGATGTCTTCGAAAAAGAATACCAATTCTTCAAGAGGTACCTTTTAAGCGATCGCAATCTTGCTTATTGGAAACTCAAGGAGGATCTCACGCCTTACGGCCAGGCAAACGCCGCCATTGATGATTTGAAGATTATCAAAGGTTTATTCCGTGGGTATGAAAAATTTGGAGTAAATGCTTATCGTGACACGGCACTCGATATGGGGCGGGCTATCAAACAGCACGGGCTCAAAGAAGGAGTTCTCACGAGTTCCATTTCATGGGATTCCAACGGAACCTACTCCGATGAACATCTCATTCTTGGGTATGCTGATTTTGGAGCGATGAAAAAGCTTCAAGCCTACGATCCGGAATGGAAAGAGATTCGCAAAAAAACCATAGAAATTGTTAAGGGCGGTCGTCTCTCAAGTCATCTTTTTGCAGACCGCTACAATTTTTCGACGCATCAGTACGAATCAGATGCTTCTCTTCACATGATCTTCCAAGCGTATGTTTCCGAGCACCTCATGCTTGCCGGAGAGTGGGATCTCTCAAAAAAGCTCCTTAAGTTTTTGAAAGAGGAATTCACCCAGAGCGGGAAGATTTTTGGCCGCTATACTCGCGAAGGACAACCCGCGGTGAGTTTCGAGGATCTTGCGGTCTATGCGATCACGGCTCGGGCAGCCCTTCTCGCCGAAGATGAAGAATTTGCCCAGGCCCTCATCGACAAAATCCTCAAACTCCAAATGAAAGATGCGTTATCCCCTCGCCGCGGTGCTTTCCTGTGGGGAACAAATGAAATCGTGTATTCATTCTCCCAACTGAGCGCGCTCTATACTATCGCGCTTTTCCGAAACACGAATCTTGTACCTCGTCCCATCACCATTTCTGGAAATGCCGCGAGCCCGAGTCCCAGCCCGGTTCCTCCTTCACCGCCGATTCCCCCACCAGTCATTACGAATCAAAACTATGTCCTGTGGCACATGTCCGATATTTTCTATGGCTCCCATCACACCAACGATCTCACCACGATGGTGAATGATATGGATACGATTTCATGGAATGACGCCCTCATTGCGGGAGATATGTCTGGCGACGGGAGTGCCTTCAATTTTCAGACTATGAAAAATGTTTTTCTGAACGAATCAAATCATCCATGGTCGGCATTCAATTTCCTCGCGGGCAATCATGAATACCAATGTGGTGAGCCACCTTCGAGCGGGTGCCTCAATAACTACAAGTCGTACATTAACCCTCAACTTCGATATACCTTTGATCGAGGAAATATTCATTTTATCGTGATGTCGACCGATGATGGAAAATATAAGCTCAGTGATGCAACGATGGTTTGGCTGCGGAATGAAGTAGCGCAGAATCAGAATAAAATTGTCGTTCTTGCTACGCACCAAATGCCGCACCTTTTTTCCGGAGCAGATCAAATTTTGAATGATTTGGGCGTTGATTTATGGCTCTTCGGCCATGCTCATTGTAAACACGGTGATCCGTCATGCACTCGACATGAAGCGAAAGGAGATTATTATCAGGAAGCGGAAACGACGTTCGTTGATGCCGGCTACATCGGCAACATGGAAAGCCGGTACCTGATATTTACCGAAGGAAGCTCCGAGGTCCGCGTTCTTTCACGGAACCATAAAAACGCTGTATTCCCATCAGCACTCGCGCATGCCGCTACGCTGCGCCATGCTTTTTCGCGGTAAGGAGCCAGCGCATGCCAAAATAAGCCCCACCTCCGAGAAGAGTGCTCGAGGCTATTTCTAGGCCCAATTTAATAGTTGGCTGGATTTCTGAAAAAAGGAAACTAAACTTCTCTTTCGTGATGATGACGACTCCGACCATAATGAACGTACTCGTAACAAATTTCAGGATTTCTTTCCATTCCATAAGGGGAATTCGGAGTCGTCGCTGGAGGAGAACGAAAAGGACTGATGCATTGAGAATATCCGCACTGGAATTAGCGATGGCGAGTCCATAAACTGAGAGGGAAAAAACTTTTGTGAGCACGAGGCTCAATCCAATATTGATGCTGACGGAGAGGACGCTGACGAGTACCGGGATTTTTGTATTTTTCAGAGCATAGAAACCGCGTGCTAGAAGAAATACAATTCCTGAAAAAGCGAGTCCAGCAAGAAATATTCCGAGGGTATTGGCGGTGAGCGCACCGTCGGTGGAACTGAATTTTCCATGTTCAAGCAAGAGCTGCACTATTTCTTTCCGAAGGAGAAACATGCCTGCCCCAAGCGGGATAAGGAGCGAGAGGATGCGTTGTAAATTTTTTGAAATTTCCTTGGCGAGGTCGGCGGTGCGATTTTCTGCCGCGAAGCCAGCGAGGGTTCCGAAGCTGACGACGGCAACGGAAATGCCGATGAGTCCCAAGGGTAAACTTTCGAGGTTCGAGGCAAAATTGATCACCGTGATGCTTCCGGCCGTGAGTGTCGAAGCGATGATCGTGTCGATGATGAGGGAGAGTTGTTGAACCGACATTCCAAAAATACGCGGGAGCGAGAGCAGGAGCATTTCTTTGATGCGCGGTCCCCACCATGATTTTGGCCATTCATACCGGAATCCCGCACGTCGAATTGCCGGGATTTGAATAGCCATATTCAAAAAGGCGCCAATCCCAACGCCAATGGCCACTCCATACACGCCATGCGTTTTTGAGAGAAAGATGATGCCGCCGAGAATGCCAAGATTGTACATAATCGGCGCCAGCGCCAGTCCGAGAAAGGTGTGGAAAGCGTTTTGAATTCCAGCAGCAATCGCTCCAATGGTAAAAAAAATCGGAGTTAACGACATGAGCCGCGTGAGTTTGAGCGTTACAGCGAAATTTTCTTCCGTGAAACCCGGCACAAAGATTTTTAGGAGAGGACCCGTAACGAGGATGAGTATCACGGAAATCACCATGATGAGAACTCCGAGCGTGTGGAGAATTTCGTTTGAAAAACGGAAGGCTTGTGGTTTCCCCTCTTTCTTGAGGATTTCCACAAAAATGGGAACAAAGGCGGCCGATAAAACCCCGTAAGAGAGCAGGTTGAAAAGGAGATCTGGAATACGAAATGCTGCATAGTAGGTATCTAAATTAAAAAGCGCATCGTGGTTTTCTCCTGCGGTACCAAAATAAGCAGCAAGCATGTTATCTCGAACGAGCCCCAGAATTTTGCTCAAGAGAAAGGAAAAACCGATCAAAATGGCGTTGCGTTTCATAGTATTTCCCTACCTGATTTACAGATAAGCTTTTTTAGTGTATAATTATCTGAAATAAAAATCCATATGAACCCAGCAGAAAACATCTCTTCCTTCTTCCATCGTCTCTTCAACATTGCTCCTTCGCAGTGGCCGCGTGTGAGCGAATGCTGGCTTATAACATTTTTCTTTAAAACCGGATCCGCGATTGGATGGACGGTCGTTACCGCTGCATTTGTATCGCACTTCGGCATAAAGTTCTTGCCGCTCCTCTTCGTGCTCAATGCGATACTTATCATCGGGTCCACGTTTTTGTTTGAGCAGCTCATCATGAGAACGAAACGCGAGGTGCTCATGATCGTTATGATCCTTTTGGGTGCGGTTTCTCTTTTTTTCGCTTCGTTTTTCTATGACCGGAATACCGTGGCATTTTTTGCGCTCGTGCTTTTTGCAGAATCTGTTTTTTTGGCCCAGTTCAATGTATTTATTCCGATACTCGTAGGAGATCGTTTTACTCCGCTCGAGAGCCAAAGCACATTTCCCTTTATTGAATCAGGGGAAACGCTTGGAGGAATGATCGGAGGTACGCTGGTAGGTATGCTGGCAACTCAATTGCCCATTCCTGTATTTTTGTACATCTGGATTGGTTTTTTGGCCTGTATCATCTTTATTTTTGTGATTACGAGCATCCTCCGAGAAAAACTTCCGCCGCTTCCTTTTCGAGCGGCCGAGTCATCGAGTATTCGAACTCGTGATCAAATTAAGCTTGTACTGAAAGGCATTCAAAAAATCTCTTTCCTGAAAGGATTAGTTATGGTGGTCCTCTTGCAATGGGTTTTTCTGAATATTCTTGAGTTTCAGTACACCAAGGCTTTTGAGCAAAGGGTGACAAAAAAACCCGAAGCAACCATTGCGCTCGTCCATGATTCCAATTTGTTCCAGGTTTCGACCCTGAATGCGCTTGATCGAGGGCAGAGGCACGCCGCACCGCCTTTGCGGGAGGCTTCTCGGTCCCTCACCCAGGCGCAGCAGACGCAACTCACCGAGGAACTTGGTATCTGGAAGGGGTTATTCCATTTTGGTGCTTTTTTGGTTCAGATATTTTTTGCTTCACGACTCATCACTTCGCTCGGCATTGTGGGAAGTTTGCTCCTCCACCCCATTATGATGCTCATGAGTCTTGTAGGAATGCTCCTCAAATTTGGATTCAACGCCGCTGTAGTGACGAAGATGAGTTTTGAAGTGACGAACGTGGTGCACAAAAATGCTTATTTTTCTTCACACTATGCCTTGCCAAAATTCATTCGGGATCAAGCCTCACAGTTTTTGGAGGGCATCGTTCGTCCGCTCGGAACGATTGTAGGCATGGGCTTTTTACTTGTTTTGCAAATGGTACTCGTTGGGACTTCCTTGAGTATGTGGATTCACCTCGTCATGTTTGGACTGATGGTTGCCATCCTCATGGCGACGATTCGGCTCCAACCGAAATATACGAAACTTTCTCGGGATCAGCTCTTTTCGAACCTTCCCTATCCTGAGAAGCTCAATGCCATTGAAGTTCTGGCGCAGCGAGGACATAAAGACGGATCTTTTATCCTGGCGCAAAAACTTGCTTCACCATTATCGCAAGAATCACCAACCGTCCGAATGAAGATTCTCTCGGCCCTCGGAAAACTCCGAGATTACGAAACCTTGCCGGAGATTTTAGAATCATTTTCCGATTCTAATCCCGAGGTGAGGCTTGAAGCTGCGCATGCTCTCATGAATTTTCATGATATCGGCGAGCGATTCTACAGCCAGGCATTTTCCCGATATCGAATGATTGAGACCCTCAAGCAAGTTTTTCGTCAGGAAACATCTGCCGCCGTTCGCGGCGCAATCATTCGAGTATTTTCTTTACTCCGCCAGCCGGACATCGTTCCGTTCCTGCTCGAGCTGCTCAAGACCGAGGATGCTCATACCCGGGGCGATGGCATTTATACCCTTGGCCTTTTTCAAGACCCCAATACCGCCTATTATATCGTCCCTTTCTTGAACGATGAGAGTCCGTGGGTTCGTTCGAATGCCATCATTGCCCTCTGGAATTCAAGGAAGTACCGCCCTGCGCTTACAGTACAGCTTGATGGAATGCTCGGACATCAGGATTCTTTGATGCAACAGGCTGCCCTCTTTGCGCTCGGTGAAATCGGGATATCTCGCGAGCCAATCATCTCGGAGTTTTTGAAAAGTGAGGACGCAGAACTGAAACGTGAGGCGGCGTTTGCACTCACGAAATGTGCGGATCCACGCGGTTTTTCACACCTCCTCGAACATTTTCTCTCTTTGCCATCCGAAAATTTTGAAACTCTCAAACGATTCCTCCACCGTTTGAATCCCAAAGCACGGAGAATGGTTGAACAGATTCTCTCTCAAGTTGTTTCTCGTGAACTGGATAGCATTATGGAGAAGGATCAGGTGAAGGATCTTTCCCAAATCGATCGGCAGATTTTGGAAAAACTTCGCCGGCTCTATCGTCTCCTGGATCAGCACGAAGAACTCTTTGCTATTGAATCAGCCTTGCAGAAAAAAACTACCGCGATCCAAGTGTCTTAATTTATTATTTTATGGCCCTTCTTACCCTCAAATTTGTCACGGATGTACGCGATGAGCATTACGAGGTCGTTGAATTCCACGGCGAGCTCGATCAATCCACCCTTCTCAATACCGAAAAACAAATGGGTGAGTTCCTGGAACCATTCAAGCGCCCCGTTCTGATTTTTGATCTCGGTGATCTCAAATTTATCAATAGCGAAGGAATAGGATTTCTGGTTTCTATCCATGCGAAACTTCGCAAGAAAGGCCAGAATTTATTCCTCTGTGGATTTAAAAAAAATGTCGCTGATGTTTTAGGCGTTATTGGTCTCCCAAGTCTCATTCCCGTTTTTCCAAGCGTCACGGCGGCGATTGAGCACATGAAATCATTGTAAGTATGGAATTTTTTCAGAAAAGCATCATCCGTAAAACCGCTTTGTTCCTTGCAGTCACATGCATCATCCTAGGGGCAGGAATCTATTTTTTCGAAAAGACAGGGATTGCCATGCTGTTGGTGTTTTTTGTGATCACGATCATCCTTCTCTACGTTCTCGTTCACCGTCCCCTCACCCAAGTTTTTCGGGAGATGAAGGCGCTTCTCACGAATCGTCCCTATAAAAAAATATTCTCACAGCGGATTGATGAAGTTGGTGTGCTCGCCCATTTTTTCAATAACATTACAAAAAATATTGAGCGTATTTCCGTTGATATTGCTGAGGGGAAACGCATGCACAAGGAACTCTCTGTCGGGAGTGATATTCAGCGTCGGATCATCCCGAAGACCATGCCTTCGATTCCGGGGATCACGCTCTTCGGGAACATGAGGCCAGCATCTGAAATCGGTGGGGATAGTTTCGATATCGTCCAAACACCCCAAGGAAATAATTACATCTACGTAGGCGATGTGACGGGACACGGAGTTCCGGCGGCTCTCATCATGATGATGGTGAATACGATCATTCGGACGTTTAGCGAGACCTATGGGAGCGGGTATGATCTCATCGTAAATACCAATCGAATTTTGAAACAGCGGATTGAGCCACGACGATTTATGACGTGTGTGCTTTTGCGTTGGAACGTACAGGAACAGAAACTGTATTACACTGGTGCTGGGCACGAACACATTCTCATTTTCCGAAAAAATCAGAATGTATGCGAGGTGAGACAGACAGGAGGCATTGCTCTTGGCATGGTTCCGGATATCTCAAAGATCGTAAAAGAAGAAGCAATTCCTTTTGAGTTGGGAGATACCGTTGTGCTCTATTCTGATGGCATTATTGAGGCGAAGAACATGACCGGTGAAATGTTCGGTTTAGCTCGACTCAAGGCTGCCGTCGAGCAATATGCGGCAACCTCAAGCCCGGAAGAACTTTTTACGAACATCTCCAAAGACTTTGGAATTTTTGTAGGAGATCAAATTCAAGAGGATGATATAACCCTCATTGTTTTGCATCGAGCGTGACGCGCGCAAGTCGCGCAAAGATTGTCACAAGAGCAATTTTACAGTATAATTCAACTACGATATGGATAATGCTTCAAGAGAAAAACTGCACTCCCAAGAGGCTTCGCAGAGCCAAAAGGGCCCTGAGGCACAGGGGGAAAAGCACCTTGGCGCAAAGGAGGTAAAGCAAAAAGCCTCTGAGCTGCTTCAGTCTCAAAATGTTGATGCTGCGGAAGGACAAGAAGGTGCGGAGTTTTCTGAAGGAAATATTTCAGAGGCATCTTCGGAGGATAAAGCGCATGCCCCTCAGGGAGGTCAAGGGAAAGCTTATAGTGCCGATGAAATTGAGGCGATTCGAGCTAAGCTCTTGGCAGCGCTTCCGCCCCAAGAGGTGATGATCCGGCAGATTCGAAAAAGCCTTGGTCAGAAGGAAAAAATCCTCACGAAGAGAATGAAAAAGCTGCAAAAAAAACCTCACCGAAACGCCTTTCACCTGACGATTATCGTGTCTCAATTGCGCCGCGTTCGGGAGTATTTTTCTAAGCTCGCGCACGCCACTTACGAACTCGTCAAACACCTCTGGCTGGAGATTGTTCACGGCGTGTAATTGTGATACACTCGGCCTCGCCATGGAGCTTACGCTTACCGAGGCCCAGAAAAACCTCATTGCAAGAATCAAACGGCTCAAGGAAGAAAAACAGGCCGTTCTTTTATGTCACAACTATCAGCGTCCAGAAATTTATGAAGTTGCTGATTTTGTCGGGGATTCACTCGAATTGTGCCAAAAGGCCCAGACGGCACGGGCACGGATGATTCTGTTTTCCGGCGTGTATTTCATGGCAGAAAGCGCTGCAATTTTAAATCCACAAATGAAAGTGGTCATTCCGGCTAAGGATGCCGGCTGCGCCCTTTCGGACATGATCACGCCTGAGGCACTCCGCAAAAAGAAATATGAATATCCCGATGCCGCCGTGGTTTGTTATGTGAATTCAACGGCCGCCGTGAAGGCCGAGAGCGATGTGTGTTGCACGTCATCGAATGCGGTGGATGTGGTGCGATCCCTTCCACAAAAACAAATTCTTTTTGTTCCGGACAAGAATCTCGCTAATTTCGTAGCGAAGCAGGTGCCGGAAAAAGAAATCATCCCATGGGAAGGGTTTTGTCCCATTCACCAGCGTTTGTCGGCCGAATACCTCCTGAAGGCCAAAGAGCTCCATCCGAAGGCAAAAATCTTGGCTCATCCCGAATGCACCGATGAGGTTCGTTCTGTGGCCGATTATGTGGTTTCCACGAGTGGCATGATCAAAGCTGCCAAGGAAAGTGATGCTACAGAATTTATCTGCACGACGGAGTGCGGCATGATTCAGCGGATGAAAAAGGAGATGCCAGAGAAGAAGTTCTATACCGTATGCAGTGTGTGTTTTGACATGAAGAAGAACACCCTCGAAAACATTGAGGAAGCTCTGTTGACCGAGCAGCATGAAATCCTTATCCCGGAGCCGGTTCGAATGAGGGCATACCGAGCTTTTGAGAGAATGTTCGCGGTGTCGGATTTGAAAAAACAAATTCCTGCTCAAGTTTGATGAATCGTGTTTTGCTCAAGCATCGGACTCATAGCCAATCGTCGCGGCTCACGCCCCGTGATGCTCTTTATCGAAAATGGCTTGATCAATACACGTTCCTTGAGCTTGCCAAGGATGTGGGGAGCGGAGATCTTACGACGAATGCGTGTTTTTCAAAAAACAAAAAGGCCAAATCTTTTATACTCGCAAAGGAGCCCGGAATTCTGGCGGGCGTACAGGAAATTGCTTATTTTCTAAAAAGATTCTCTTCGCTTAAGTGGAAATTTTTGAAGCAGGATGGTGCACCGCTGAAGTCCCGGGATGTCATTCTCAATATGGCTGGACCTGTTTATGAACTCATGAAACTCGAGCGGATTATTCTTAATCTCCTCGGTCGGATGAGCGGTGTTGCAACCGTAACAAGGCGATTCGTGGAAAAAGCACGAAAGAAAAACAAGAAAGTCCTTATTACACCAACGCGCAAAACGCTGTGGGGATTGCTCGACAAACGGGCGTGTGTCGTTGGGGGTGGGGGCACCCATCGCCTTTCTTTAGATAACGCGATACTCATAAAACATAATCACCTAAAAGCGGGCAGTCAGCCACTCTCTCAAATACTGAAAAGTGTTTTAGCGAACCGTTATATTAAAAAGGCGCAATTTGTGGAAATAGAAGTTCGAAACGGGAAAGATGCCGCGCACGCTGCCAAGGTTTTTGCACAGGCAAAAAAACATGGATTTTCTCTTCCCTGTGCCGTTATGCTCGACAACATGAGCCCGAATGAAGTGGCAAAAACGGTACGATTCTTGAAAAAGGAGGGTCTTTCGCAGAACATCTTGATCGAAGCCTCCGGCCGAATTTCAGAAAAAAATATTGCCCTCTACGCAAAAACCGGCATTGATATTCTTTCCGTGGGCGCCCTCACTCACTCGGCGCCCATGCTCGATTTGAGCATGCGCATATTGACTTAGGAATCTAGTTTCCAAGCAAATGGAGGTGTATGTGGAATACGATCTGACCGGCTTCTTTGCCCACATTGAAGACGAGCTGATAGCCTTTGCACTCATTTTTTTTCGCAAGCTCCTTGGCGATTTTCACAAGGTGTCCGATCACTTTTTCGTCCCCTTCTTCAAGGTCAGCGATGGTGGGAACGTGTTTTTTGGGAACAATGAGGATGTGGATGCGGCTCTTCGGATGGATATCATCAAAAGCAAGGCAGTGCTCATCTTCGTGGCGGATCGTTCCGGGAATTTCTCGTTTTATGATTTTGCAAAAGAGGCAATCGCTCATAGGGCCACTCTAACATCGTTGCGGCGATATTTCTACATTTCTTCGCAATCTCTTCCAATCCATGTCCGGCCTACTCCGCCTTCTTTTTGCTCTCGTCCAGACTGTACACGGCGCGACCAATTCTCACGAACTGTTCGTTCTTTTGGAGGTTCAAAGAGATCGTGCCTTTTTTCACATGCCGCTGCTTTAAAACACCGGCAATGATCTCCTGTTTTGTGAGAGGGCTCTTCTTGCGGAGCAAATCCTCAATGACGTCGGCAACGGTTCCTTTTTTATACCCCCACTCTTTAAGTCCATAGAGTCCGCGTCCAACAAGCACAAAGTGTTCATCACGGATGAGTTCGTTGTGAACCGCCTGGGTTGTCACCATTTTTTTATCAAAAGCAGATTCGGTGATTTTATTGGCAATTTCCACAAAGTGAAGCGGTTTGGTCTCACGTTTCAAAACAATGTACGCTTTATCGCGGATGGATTTCGGATTGATGTGCCTCCAGGTCATGAGTCCGATCCCCTCCTTTACTTTTTTAAACCGAACATCCACGGTCAAAAGGGAGAGAATCGCTTCGCGTGAAAATTTTCGTCCTTTTTCTTGGAGCTGAGCTTCTACCTCGGCGGCTAAATCCGTCATGGCAACGACATCCTTTTTCTTCACAAGCGCGTGGTAGACGAGATCCGAAACCGAAGAGAGTTCATCTTCGTCCAGCGTTTTGAGCATCCAGAAAGGATGAAATACGCCATTTTTTTCCATACGCACAAATTCAGGACAAATGGCGAGAGCGAGCCTCACGATGTGGCTATCCACCTCGGAAGTCGTTGAGAGCCGTTTCAGAATTTCACTGGTGAGTTCATCTTCGTTGCACAGCCCGCCCGTGGTCGCAAGAAATTCTTTCGCAATCTTTGCGACTTCCACCAATTTCGTATTTTCAAGGGTTCGGCGGAGCTTCCCAAGGGCGATCTTTTCTATCTGTCGAATGCGCTCTCGGGTTACCGAAAATTGCTGGCCGATCTTTTCAAGGGTCTGTCTCGGCTCATTGTTTAAACTGAACCGTTTGATGATGACTTCCTTTTCTTTCGGAGTGAGTACAAGAAAAATGTCCTCGAGAATTTTGGTGAGGTTGAGTTTTGGATTGCTGGCGGTCGATGCGCCGGAGGTATAAGAACTATTCATATGAGCGTAAAATTAGAAATGTTATTTCAAGGGCATGCTTTAAGGTATTCATTTTTGGGTATCGCGTCAAGCGTGAAAATTGAAAATATCGCAAGGTTATCGTCTTTTCTATAAAGGGTGATATTGTAATGAGTTAAACGAAGCTTGTCAATAGTCGATTTTATCCTTATTTTAAGGGAAATTTAACCAGATTACCCCTCGTTATGCCTTTTTCTCCATATTTTCTCGATATGGAGTCAATTGCCTCATAAAGGCGGTTTTTATGGATTTTTCCTGGATCTTCAGTGGTTTCAAAAAGGGTTGGTTGCTGGTCGGTTTTTATTGATTCAAGATTAAAAAACGAGAAACCAGATTTTCGATACATAGTATTTGGCTGAAAAATCTTCACAAACAAAGTTTTGAATGATGCTATGAAAGGATCATCTTCATTGGTGCGCGAAATAAGTTTCACATTTTGTTCAATCGTTTGAAAATTTTTGGTGAGAAGAAAAAAATTTATTTCTTGCGCGACGAGCTCAAATTCCCGAAGCCGCTTTGTGAGATCCGTGAGGAGTTTCAAGGAAAACGAAAAAATATAGTTTCGATCGGATGAAAAATCAGGAAAGGTGCGCGTACGGGAAAGGGATTTCGGGAGTGTGTCACTTTCAACCACTTTATATACGGCAGTGCCTTGAAGTTCGCTTTGCAGTTCGATCCCCCGTTTTCCAAGGATTTCTTTGGCGCGAGAGAAATGGGCAAGGTCATAGGCAGTGAAAAGCCGATATTTGTGCAGGAGTGCTTCGGTATTCCTCCCAACTCCGGGAATTTTTCCGATGGAAATATTTCGTAAAAAATGCGTAAGGGTTTTGAGGGAAACCACCGTGAGGCCGGCTGGTTTTTTGAAATCCGATGCGATTTTCGCGAGGATTTTAGTAGGGGCAATTCCCACGGAAACCGTAATACCGAGTTTTTGCTCAACGGCTGCTTGAATTTTGGCACCAATTCCTCGGTAGTCAGTTCGGTAGAGAAGGCGTAGTCCGGTGAGATCGAGATAGGCTTCATCAATGGAAGACGCTTCAACGTCCGGCGAAAAGGTTTTCAGGAGTTGTATGAGACGGTGAGAGGTAGCCCCATACCAATCAAAATGGGACGGAAGGAAGATGGCTTGCGGGCAGAGTTTTTTGGCCTGAAACACGGGTGTCCCCGCGCGAATTCCGAAAGGTCGTGCTTCGTAGGTGGCGGAAACGACGATACCCCGTTGATCTGTTCGATTGCACACGCAAATGGGTTTTCCTTTGAGCTGTGGAAGGTGGAGTAGTTCTACAGCGGCAAAGAAACAATCAGCATCAATGTGCGCAATCGCCCGAGGAAATGAATGCATGTGCGAGAGCATGATATATGAGTATGTGCTCATATTCCATGCTTTTTATAATTAAGTTTTCCTGATATAATAGGGAGAATAAAAACAAAAGTTATGGCAGAGCCAGATTCCCCATTTGAGAAGGGTAAAGGCAGAGAACGGCAGTTACCTCCCAAAAAGTCTGAAGAAAAAAAACGCGAAACTCCGCAAGAACGCGAAGCACGGGAAGCTCGTGAGGAAATTTCCCGAACTCAAGAACAGCATTTGGGGGCTACGGCGGAAAAGGGATTTTTGCTTGGATTCCAGGCCCGGCAAAAAGAGCAGGCGAAAATCCGCGAGGAGATGGCAAACATGAAGGGTATACGGGCGCTTCGCAACGGCGGCGTTACACTTGAAGAAGACGGTGAAAACTACCTCGAGAAATTTCAGCGCCTTGCGGCTGCATTCTTAACGCCGGTTCAAGAGACAAACAATCGAGATGGGCATCTTGAATTCCTCGTTGATTTTGGCGGCAATGAAGAAGCCGAGTGGAATATCGGGGTCGGGCACTGCTTGCCGCCAAGCGTGAAAACAGTTCGTGTTTTTGATAGCAGCGGAAGCGAACTTTTCCATGAGGCGAACCGTGGCATCAAAAACGGCCGAGTTGGATATTTTGATAATGCCACCGGCGAATACGCTTCTATACACACCGGTTACCGCATTGAGCTTCTTGAAACGGGCGATGAGGCCAGTGATGAGGGAATAAAAAAGCAGATTGCCGAGGAGCGCGATTTTTTTGAGCGCCATGAAAAAGATCCAACGCTTACGGAAAAAACTCCGTCCACCCGCGCTTACTGGGCAGATCTTTTGGGGGATAATCCCGAAGCCATCAAACCGAAACTCACAAGAGTGGAATTTCTCGGTCGGAGTTTTAGGGTGAATCGGTATGTGGCTCCGTATCTTGTTGAGGCCAATACTCGTCTCACGGATGCAGGCGTTCAATATCGCGCTGAAAGCGGAGGCGGGTATAATTTTCGAAGAACGTGGGGGCGTCCTGCGCAGGCCGAAACGACGACCGAAGACCTATCACTCCATTCTTGGGGCGTAGCCATCGATATTAATCCCGGCCAAAATCCTCCGCATAGCGGTGGCTCCACGAACGTTCCGCCGGAAATGGTTTCGATCATGAGGGAGTGTGGCTGGGCTTGGGGCGGAAATTGGAAAGAGGAACAGTATGATCCCATGCATTTTCAATTTATGGCGAATCCTTTTGAATATACGCATGCCTTGAGAAGTGAGCCTGCAAAACTTGCGGCACAAAATTTTGGTCTTCTCCAAGGCTCAGCGGTCGCATAGAATGGAAAGGTGCGGCCTCCTTCATTTCATTTTGAACGCGAACTTTTTGCACAGGGACATCATGTGATTGGAGTCGATGAAGTGGGATGCGGGTGTTTGGCAGGACCGGTGATTGCGGCCGCGGTACATCTGCCCCAGAACTCTCGCATCGGAGCGATCAGGGATTCCAAACTTCTCACGGCAGAAAAACGAGAAAAGATCGTGGAGCAGTTTTTGATACAGGGATTCAAGTGGACCATAGGGATGGCCACGGTGCAGGAGGTAGACGCTTTGAATGTGCGAAGAGCAAGTTTACTCGCCATGAAACGGGCGGTGAATGCTTATAAAGGCGCAACGTTTGCCCTCGTGGATGCCTGGAAAATCCCGGAGATAAAAATCCCACAACGCGGCATCATTCATGGCGATCGGCTCGTAAAATCGATTGCTGCGGCATCGATCATTGCGAAAGTGGTGCGCGACCGACTCATGTGGGAGTTTGATAAGGAATATCCGGATTATGGGCTCGCGATGCATAAAGGTTATGGCACCGAGCGCCACCAATCTGCCCTTAAGAAATTCGGTCCCACTCCCCTGCACCGGCGGAGTTTTTTGAAGAATTTATAAAAGGGAGTAGGATGAAAATATGAGACGTTTATCAAAAGTGAACTCAGTGTGGTCAGCACATTTGGCTTATGCAATAGGCTTAATTGCAACAGATGGTTGTTTATCCAAAAATGGAAGATCAATAAATTTCACATCAAAAGATAAACAGCTTGTAGTTTTATTTAAGCATTGTTTGAATGTCAATAATAAAATTGGTCGTAAAAAAAGAAATCAAGAAAAAGAGAAAAAATACTATTATGTCCAGGTGGGTGATAAAAATTTTTATGAATTTCTTCTCAATATTGGTTTAACACCAGCTAAATCAAAAACGATAGGACCTTTGAAAATTCCGCCCTTATACTTTTCGGATTTTTTCCGCGGTTCCATAGATGGTGACGGAAGCATAGGAATATTTTATCACCCTGAAAGTGTTCATCCTCAATTGCAATTACGCTTATATTCAGCGAGTATTCATTTTTTACAATGGATTAAGCAAGCGTTAGAGCATCATACAAAAGTTAAAGGAGGATGGATTGCAAAAATGGATCGAGTTTTTGCATTACGCTATGCCAAGGAGGACGCAATAAAACTACTGAAGTTTATGTACTATGCTGATGATGTCCCTTGTTTAAGGAGAAAGTATATGATGGCACGACCGTTTCTTGGTACAATTCTAAAGTTCATAGAATCTTTACATTTCACTTCCGGTATAGCTACGCCCAGGTGACGAAACTGGCAGACGTTTTGGCCTTAGGAGCCAAAGCCGAAAGGCGTGAGAGTTCGAGTCTCTCCCTGGGCACCAATTGTTCGTTGCAACAATGTTACATCCAGCAAGCGAACCAAATGAGACTCGAACGCGCAGCCGAGCCGCAAGCGGCGGCGAAGGCGAGCGGGGGTCGCGCGCGTTTTGCCAAGGCAAAATGACGAGTGACCGAGTCTCTCCCTGGGCACCAAGGGCACCAAACCAAAAAGATCTTGTGGGAAATACAGCCCGGGTGTTAAGGTAAGCTCTTAAATTTAACGTACCTTGTATTATGTTTCTCCCTCATCGTCTCGTTCATCGCATGCTCGAAAAAGAAGATGTTATTGGGTTGGCATCTCTCCCAAAGCCCTCTCACGTTGAGAATCTTCAGCTCCCCAGGAGAAGCTCCTCCTATCAAAAAATAACCGGCCCTAAGGAAATGGTCGCTTTTTTTGATTCGAAAAATCCAGACGAACTTTTAGGGCATCCGGTTCTTGGTCCAATACTGAGTTCGCAAGATTCCTCAATATTCGTAAAAGGAGAAAATGGAGAAAAAAGTCTCCGAATGAATCCCTGCCCCATCGATGTTCAGGGGAAAATGGGATCGGTTGAAGTCGTGTACCTTGTTACGGCCGGAAAACTAACTGGAAATCCTGAGGATGATGATTTTGAAGTGCCGAGTTCATGGAGAAATGCAGTCGCAAGCATGAGGCCTATACTCGATAAAGATGAAAAAGAAGGAAGGAAAGATTTGGCGATTTTGCTTGGTAATGATTTGGTGCGGGACGAAAATAGTTCCCATGCCATGAGGGCTGTAGCGCGAGCACTTGGGAATATGAGATATAATGAAACGCTCTATAAGTCAGATCCAGCAGACGTAGCAAAAGATGGAGTCGTTCCTGAAAGAAAAGCTGAGGCCCAAGAAACTCCCGAAACCGTTACGAAGGGAATACGGAATGCTGTCGATAATGTTCTCCTTGTCACGGATGTCCAAGTTGAGTCTCAGTCAAACGAAATGGTGCAAGCGTTCCGTGAAGGGGACACGGTATCTCGAATTCAAACACTCTGCCGATTTTTGGCAGAATGTCCGCACAATCTGCTCGACTGCGAAACGTTCGTAAAAGTTCTCGTGAAGTTGAATGATGAAGTCCGGGCGCTCGGCGCGAATACCGAAATTGAGATTTATGGCGATCCCAAGGCCACCGATCGAGGTATAAAACTCACGGGTTCTTTAGATGACCTCAATCTGAATGTACTGAAAGCAGTCCATGCCGGATCCAAAGACGGTGAGGTCGGTCCGTTCATGGTGCGTATTAAATATCGGCATCCAAAGGCATCTCAAAAGCCGGTGGACCTGGTAGTTGCAAAATGCATTATGCAGGACGACGGAGGCCTCTGTGCCAAGGGAGCAGCTGCCGTAGATATGCAGGCAGATATGACCGGTGGTGCGGCGGCGGCAGCAATGCTCGCGCGAATTGGCGAAGAGAAGCCTGTACAAAATGTAGATCTCGTATTTGCGATTGCCACGAATGGGGTTGATGGAAAGTCCTACAAGGTGAATGACATTCTTACATTTGCTTCTGGCGTTACCGTTAAAATTCTTAATACCGATGCCGAAGGGCGATTGGCGCTGGCGGATGCAGGAGGTGCGGCGCTTATACTGCTCAGAAAAGAAGGAAAAGAAATCGGAAAAGTTACAACTGTAGCAACGTTAACCGGACATGCTATCGCTGTGGGAGGTGACCATACCGTGGTGATTAATAGAAATAGAAAAACAAGAAGACACCTTGAGGACGAAGGACGGCGTCGCGGTGAGAAAATCCAGGGACTCACCCTCGCGCCGATCGATTTCAAAGTCATAAGCAATGAAGATGGAGGCGCTGATTTTAATAATATTGCTGTGGGAATAAAAATTGGCCCGATCACCGCCCGAGGAGCTCAGTCGGCAACTGCGTGTATTGCCACCGGTATGGGGCTAGATGCTCTCAAAAAGGATTACACGGAAATTGATATTGCCCCATGGCTTGAAAAATACCCCGATGCCCATAAGGATCTCAAAACTTGGCCGTGGTCCATGGGTGAGGCTATCGATACGATCTATCATCATGCCACAACTCCATACGAGCGGGAAGCTGCATAGGATGGTGTATGATGAGTCCATGAATCATCAAACTCTCTACGTTTGCACGGGTGGTTGCAAAGGAGTTTCGCCGGTAGCGAAAAACTGCGGAGCAGCGAATTGTGCCCGTTTCAACCAGCCGCTTTCGGCGCGAGTTCAGTGCGATGCATGCGCCTTGGCTGCTGAAAAAGACAGCGGGTTGCATGCGTGCCCGAAGTGCCAGGAAGCATCATGAAAATCATGAAGAAGCTCTTTACCTTCATCATTGCTGCGATTTCTCTTGCTGCTGTTTTTTGGATCGGTTCTTTTTATTGGAAAAATCTCCGTGGCATTTCTCCAGCTCTTAAAAAACCGCCCGCAGATATCACACAGGTCATCAACACTGTGGGAATGCCGCTTACGCTCCGGGCTGATTTTTCCATCAATATATTTGCCAAAGATCTTGGAAAGCCCCGAGTTTTGGCACTTGACCAAAATGGTACGATCCTCGTGAGCATTCCATCCCAGAGGAAAGTGGTGGCCATGCCGGACAAAAATGGAGACGGCATAGCGGATGAAACCAAAACAGTGATAGCAGAACTCAATCAGCCACACGGCCTCGCTTTTCACTGTCCGACGTCTCCGCAGAACCAGTGTCAGCTTTTTATCGCCGAGAGCAATCAGGTGGCGGTGTACGATTACGATGCTCAGAATTACACTGCCACAAATAAACGAAAAATCCTTGACCTCCCGGACGGAGGAATGCATGTCACGCGGACCATTCTTGTCCTCCCTTCGCCCGCCGGAGACAAGCTCCTTATATCCGTAGGCTCAGATTGCAACGTGTGCCAGGAGGACGATTGGCGCCGCGCAAAAATACTCGTTTCCAACCTCGACGGGAGCGATTTCAAGAAATACGCCACCGGACTCAGAAATTCCGTTTTTATGGCGCTTCACCCAAACACCGGCCAGGTTTGGGCCACAGAGATGGGCAGAGATTTGCTTGGCGATGATCTTCCCCCCGATGAAATAAATATCATAGAAGAAGGCAAAAATTATGGCTGGCCGAACTGTTATGGTAAAAACATCCACGACGCTGATTTTGATAAAAAAACATACATCCGAAATCCGTGTGATGAACCTTTTGAAACCGGCAGCCACATTGAAATTCCGGCACATTCGGCCCCCCTCGGACTCGCATTTTTGAATAACGACCTGCTTGTGTCCTATCACGGTTCCTGGAATCGCAGTGAACCTACCGGTTATAAAATAGTTCGTTATTTTTTGGATGAAAACGGAGCCTTGAGAGGCACGGAAGATTTTATAACGGGATGGCTCAGGAAAGACGGAGCTCTCGGACGGCCCGTGGATATTCTCGTAGGTCCGAACGAAGATATAACTTTCATATCCGACGATAAAGCCGGGGTAATATACCGTGTTAAAAAAGTATGAAGATAACCGTCTACGCAAAACCGAGAGCAAAGGAGGCAAAGGTAGAGCCTTTAGGCTCCGGAGAATTTAAAGTGTGGGTTCGGGAACCACCACACTCTGGTAAGGCAAACAGCGCCATTGAAGAAGTCATCGCCGCTCATTTCGGAGTGCCGAAGTCTTGGGTCCAGATCAAAAAAGGTCATATCGGGAAGAAAAAAATCGTCGAAATTTCAGAGTGAATCTGCTAAAGTGGGGCCGCTATGCAAGAGCCGTCCGCCATCGTCCGAAAAACCGAACGCGAGGTCAAAAAAATGGATAAGATTTTGGAAAAACTGAAACGTGTGGAGCTACAAGAGTTCACGAACTATCTCCACAGCCCTTGGCGAATATTTTGGGCGAACTTCATGGCAGGAACCGCCCGAGGGCTCGGGTTTTTGATCGGGGCAACATTAATCATCACCGTGCTTGGGCTTCTCGTCACAAAAATCCTTGGAAACATTCCGCTCGTTGGTGAGTTTTTTCAGGCTATAAATCACTGGATTCAAGAAACGGTAAAAGAAACAAAAACGCTGACCCCAAGTTCGTAATTCGTAATTCGCACATCGTGTCGTTCGTTCATCTCCACAATCATACCCACTACTCTCTTTTAGACGGTCTTTCCCGGCCGAAGGATTGCGTAAAAATTGCCAAGGAACAAGGAAGCCCGGCCATCGCTATGACGGACCACGGGGTTATGTACGGAGCGATTGAATTTTACAAAGCCGCAAAAGAAGAAGACATAAAACCCATCGTTGGTTGTGAGATTTACGTAGCACCACAAGGAAGATTAAAAAAAGAGCCCGGCACCAAGATAAATCACATGATTTTACTTGCGCAAACAACGGAAGGCTACCAAAACCTCATTCAACTCGTCTCTAAAGCGCACCTCGAAGGCTTTTACTACAAACCCCGAGTCGATCACGGACTCCTCCGCGAATACAGTAAAGGACTCATCGCGCTTTCAGGCTGCCTGAACAGCGAAACTTCTCAAGCCATTCTTGCGGGGCAAGAAGAAAAAGCCATGGAAATAATGCGAATGTACCAAGAAATTTTCGGGAAAGAAAACTACTTCCTAGAAGTCCAAGATCACCCGGAACTGGCAGATCAGATTCTCGTAAACCAAGCCTTATACCGCCTCGCAAAAATCACGCGAACTCCTCTCGTTGCCACCAACGATAACCATTACGCCCGCAAAAACGACCACGATGTGCACGACCTGCTCCTTTGTATCCAAACAGGAAAAACAGTCGCTGACCCGGATCGAATGATTTACGAAGGAGATTACTCCATCCGGCCCCCGGAAGAAATCAAAGAAGCATTCCGCGACCACCCCGAGGCCATCACCAACACTCTCGAAATCGCGAAGCGGTGTAACGTCGAGATTCATTTCGGAAAAAATCTCATCCCTCAATTTAAGCCTCCAGAAGAGAAGACACCGGCCGCTTATTTACGCGAACTCTGCGAAAGAGGGCTTGCCGACCGTTACGGTGAGAGCATCACTGAGGATGTACAAAAGCGGCTTGGTTACGAGCTTGAGACAATTCACAAGGCCGGTTTTGATACGTACTTCCTTATTGTTCATGACTTTGTGCGATTTGCGAAGGAACAGGGCGTGATCGTTGGACCCGGACGTGGATCTGCTGCCGGCTCGCTCGTGGCATACTGCTTAAAAATCACCGATGTCGATCCCCTGAAATACGGTTTGCTCTTCGAGCGTTTTCTGAACCCGGCCCGCGTGTCCATGCCCGATATCGATATTGATTTTGATGATGAACGGCGCGAAGAAGTCTTAAACTACGTCGTCGAAAAATACGGCAGGGGGAATGTAGCGCAAATCATAACATTCGGAACCATGGCGGCGCGCGCAGCCGTTCGTGACGTCGGCCGAGCCATGGGATATCCGTACGGCGAAGTGGACCGGCTTTTCAAGCTTATCCCCCCTCCCGTGCAGGGGCGACATACACCTCTCGATCGATCTATCCATGACGATCCTGAACTCAAGAAGTCTTACGCAGAAGACCCGCGCGCAAAAGCACTCCTCGACAATGCGGTACGGCTCGAAGGTACCGTGAGACATGCAGGAACGCATGCGTGCGCTGTGGTAATGTCGGAAGAACCGCTCACCCGGTACGCACCTCTTCAAAAATCTCCAAATGATGAAGGCGTTATCACCCAATACTCCATGAAGCCGCTCGAAGAATTAGGCCTTCTGAAAGTTGATTTTTTGGGTTTGAAAAACCTCACTATCATGAAGAGCACCCTTGCGACTATTGAGCGTGTCCATGGAGAAAAAATCGATATTACAAAAATCCAGCTCGATGATAAAAAAACATTTCAACTTTTGGCACGGGGTGAAACCACCGGAGTGTTCCAGCTCGAGTCCGCAGGGATGAAGCGTTATCTCAAGGAACTCAAACCGACCTCTTTTAACGACATCATCGCCATGGTCGCGTTGTATCGCCCCGGACCCATGCACTGGATTCCAATGTACATCCGCGGGAAGAACGAACCAACCTCCGTTTCTTTCATTCACAAATCATTCGAGCCGATATTAAGGGAGACATATGGCGTAGCCGTGTACCAAGAGCAGATTTTGGAAATTGCACGGGAATTTGCCGGATTTTCCCTTGGACAGGCTGATATTTTGCGTAAAGCCGTGGGAAAGAAAGATCAAAAACTCCTTAAAGGTGAGCGTGAAAAATTTTTAAGTGGAGCGGTAGCGAAAGGACATTCAAAGAAATTCGCCGAGAGCGTTTTTGAAAAAATCATTGAACCTTTTGCTGCATATGGCTTTAATAAATCGCACGCCACGTGCTATGCGATGATCGCGTATCAAACCGCCTATTTAAAAGCGCACTACCCCGCCGAATTCATGGCCGCGCTCTTAACAGCAGATTCCAGCAACGAAGACCGAATTGTGGTGGAGGTGAATGAATGTGAGGCGATGGGAATCGAAATTCTGCCTCCATCCGTGAATGAGTCGCTCGCCAATTTTACGGTGGTTGGAACAACGACCATTCGATTTGGGCTTAAGGCCATAAAGGGGCTTGGGGACCAGTCTATTGCTTCCATTATCGAAGCCCGTGAGGATGAAAAAAAACAGTCTGTTGGGAAATTTCAGAGTCTCGAGGATTTTGCGAAGCGGGTTCCAGCGGCTGTGTTGAACAAAAAAATGCTTGAGGCGCTTGCTTATTCTGGGGCCTTTGACGATTTCGGCGATCGAAAAACCATAGCCGCAAGTGTCGATGAAATTGTGAAGTTTGCTCGCGCAACGCAAACGAATGCTGCCAACGGACAAACCGATATTTTCGGCATCATGACAGACGGGGGTGAAGATTTTGCACGGGAGCTTGAGCTCAAGAGAATATCCCCGTCGACACGGCTCGAGAAACTCCAGTGGGAAAAACAATTCCTGGGGTTGTTTGTTTCCGGGCACCCTCTTCAGGGGCTCAAAAAATATTTAGCAAAAAAAGCGCATCCCTTGGGGAATCTCGGTGAAAAACTGAAGGGAAAGATGATTCAAGTTGGGGGGATCGTAAATCGTGTGAAGCGCGTGCTCACAAAGACTGGAGGGTACATGGCCTATGGGATACTGGAAGATCTCACCGGGCGGCTCGAGATTGTTATTTTCCCGAAGGTTTTTCAGAAATATGGCATGCATTTTTCGGAGGGGCAGCTCGTTATGCTCGAGGGGAGATTGGAAGAACGGAGGGATGTGCTGCAGCTCCTCGTACAATCGCTCAAAGAAATTTCCCTAGATTCTATGGTTTCGAATGCGAAGGAGGAGGGGCTTTTTGATGAAAAGGAAAAGTTTGTTCGGGTGATTCATCACGCTGAGGATTCTCCCGACGGCTCGGGAACCGAACTGCCTTTTTCCATTGAATTGAGCGAAAAAATGGATGGCGAGGCGCTCAATTATTTGAAAGTTTTGCTGAAAGGAAATCCCGGAACGCGCAAAGTTGTTATCCATATTAATTCGACTAAAGGGAAACAAACGATATCGGTGCCTTTCGGCGTAGATGTAAGCACGGAGCTGAAGCAAAAAATTGCGGAAGTGGCCAAGTGATGCTAATTTGCTCCTGATGTATCGAACGCATACTTGCAACGAGGTGAACGAAAAACACATCGGCAAAGAGGTCACCCTTTCGGGCTGGGTAAAAACTCGGCGCGACCATGGAGGGCTGATTTTTGTTGATCTTCGCGATCGCTACGGCGTGACGCAAATCGTGGCCGACCCCACCCACGAAAAATCCGCCCATGAGGTTCTGAGCAGTGTGAGGTCGGAGTTTGTTATCCGCGTAAAAGGAAAAGTTCGAGCGCGCCCGGAGGGAAACGTAAATTCAAAACTGAAGACCGGTGGCATAGAGATTATTTGTCACGAAGTCGAAGTGTTGAATGAGTCGAAGACTCCGCCATTTGAGATCGACCGTGATGATATTGATAATGAGGAGCTGCGCTTAAAATACCGATACCTTGATTTGCGGCGGGACCGGCTCAAACGCAATTTAGAAATTCGCCATCGGACCATAAAATTCATCCGAGATTTCCTAGACGAAAAAGAATTTCTGGAAATTGAAACGCCAATGCTTATTAAGGGAACTCCGGAAGGCAGCCGTGAGTACCTTGTTCCCGCTCGCCTCCACCCGGGAAAATTTTACGTGCTCCCCCAATCGCCCCAGCAACTCAAGCAGTTATCCATGGTAGCGGGCCTCGATAAGTATTTCCAAATCGCCCGGTGTTTTCGGGATGAAGATCAGCGCGGGGACCGCCAGCCGGAATTTACGCAGCTCGATCTTGAAATGTCTTTTGTAGACGAAAAGGATGTGATGGATCTGAATGAGGCTCTTATGATCGCCCTTTGTGAAAGCATTGCGCCGAAGAAAAAACTCCTCAAAAAGCCCTTTCCGCGAATTACCTGGCAAGAGGCCATGAATCAATACGGTTCTGATAAACCCGATATGCGCTTCGGCATGGAGCTGATTGATGGAACGGAAATTTTTGTGGCGAGCGGTTTTAAAGTTTTTGCTGATGCCGCTACAAAAGGCGGGGTTATAAAAATGTTGCGAGTAGAAGGCGGTTCAAAATTTCCACGCAGCAAGATCGATGAACTCACCGAGCTTGCGAAAATTTATGGGGCAAAGGGCCTGGCCTACATTACGCAAGAGAATAATGAACTTAAATCCCCTATCCTTAAATTCCTCGGCGAAAAAGAGCTCGCCGCATTTAAAAAACAAAGCGGGATTCAAAATGGAGACATCGTGTTTTTTACCGCGGACGAATTTGTCACGGCATGCACGAGCCTCGGGCACGTTCGCCTTGCATGCGCAGATGAATTCAAACTTCGCGATCCGAATGTTTTTGCTTTCCTCTGGGTGGTTGATTTCCCCATGTTTGAGTGGAGCAAAGAGGAGCAGTGTATCACGGCGGCCCATCATCCTTTCTGCAGCATCAAAATCGAGGATCTTCCCCTCCTTGAAAAAGAACCGCTTAAGGCTCGCGCCAAGGCGTATGATTTTGTACTCAATGGAGTGGAGGTTGGAGGCGGATCAATCCGCATTCACAAACCAGAAGTGCAGGCGAAGATTTTTGAAATTCTCGGCATTACCAAAGAAGAGGCAAAAAATCGTTTCGGCCATATGCTTGAGGCATTTACCTACGGCGCTCCTCCGCATGGTGGCATTGCTTGGGGGCTGGACCGTCTCGTGATGATTTTCTGTGATGAACCCAATATCCGGGAAGTTATTGCCTTTCCAAAGGACCAGCGGGCCCGTGACCTCATGCTCGATGCACCGTCGGAAATTCCCGAAAAACAGATTGCCGAAATGCACATAAAAACTGTTTTACCAAAGAAAAGTTGATTTAGGAGAATTTATATGGTAGAATATTAGAGAAATATCCTTAAAATAAAAAATATGTCCCAAAACAAAAAATCCAGGAAGATTATTATTATAGGTGGAGGAGCTTTTGCATTGGTGATTTTAGGAATCACGCTCTCTTCCTTCCAACCGAGTAAAGCCCAGCAGAGCTGTGTAAGCGGTTATTTTTACAGCAACATTAATGGAGGTTGCGTTTATGATCAATACAATCAAGCTGCACAAGGCGGCACCCCAAGCGACTTTTCAATTTTTGGAGGGACCGATGCAGCCAACCGAGCGCACTGGAATTTTACCGCAGCAAAAGTGGGGGCACTTTCGGAAGATGGGACAAAGCGGTATGTAACAACCAAATGCGGCAATGACACTGCTAATTATTGTAACGTTGGGGCAACAGATTGTTCCGGAACGCCGGGGGCCTCGGCCTACGTCGTGACAAATGCTTTGGGTGGAGCAAACGAACGATGTGTTATTGGCGCATCAGCATCAGACGTTGTGTGTCTCCAAATTGTTCTTGGGCAGCCAACAACAGAACTCACCACAGGCTCCTGCAGGAGCGGTACACCAGCCCCACCATATACTCATGCGGTACGTTGTAGTAATGCGAACTACGTTATTAAGAGGGACAGCGAAGGCTACGATAAATGTGTTCCTTCGACTTCTGTTGCAGATTACAAACTCTGTTCGTTTCCGAAAGCTGATAACTCTGGTTCCACACAAATCTATGCAAGCGAGTGTCCTTCGAGTGAAACACCATCACGATCGGACATTATTTGTCTTATGTTTAATGGTTCACAACCAACAACCGAGGTAACCACTGATAAATGTAAGAGCAATACACCAAATACTACCGTGGCCATACGTTGTAGTAATTCAGACCTTGTTATTAGCCGTGATGGCCAAAGTTATGACCAGTGTGTTTCTTTGAGTTCCGTTGCAAATTATAAGCTCTGTTCTATTCCGAAGTTAGATAATTCTGGCTCAACAAAAATCTACGCGAGCGAGTGTCCCTCGAGCGGAGTAACTCCTCCTCCCCCACCCCCACCTTCCGGCAGTCTGTGCCCACGCAAACCCGATCCTGCCAAGGGAACAGTCGAGCCTGCTGCTATTCCAGATGGATATGAGATTAAGGCCGTGCCGTCGTATTATCTGTGGGGTTGCTATTCCCAGCCGGATAAAAGCGAAAATGCGTCATGCACGGCTCAGGCCACAAAGCGAACCGGCAATATCAGTTCTCCATGCTTATATGGTGAGGAAAGTATTGCCTGTCCGACTAAAGGAACCGCGTACCGTGACGGAAACTTTTTGAAATGCGCGCCGCTCAAAAAGAAAGGTGGTTCAACAGCGGAAATACCACCAACGGTTATCACCCAAACGATTCGTGAAACCGTTACGGTTGAAGTCCCTGCTGCTGCACCCCCCGTTGATTGCCGTGATTATAAAAAAGAAATTCTGGAAAAGACCATTCCTCAGGGCAATGCCCTTCTCGAGGTTGCCGATAGCGCATTCGAGGGTACGAATGTAAAAAATCCAGAATTTAAAAAGATTTTTTACCAGATCCTGAGAGACAGTGCGAAGAGTTCACGAAAACTCGAAAAACTCTCCACCTCAAATGTCTGCGAAGATCAAACGGTGAATCAATTGAACGACGCAGTTCGCGAATATGAAGGCGATAACCTCACAAGAGTAAGACAAAGTTTGGTATTCTTGGATAAAGAAACGAAAGTTCAGAATCAGTATTTGGGAATTCAGAACGATTTTAAATGGTTTGAAAATTTTAAAAAGACGCTCAAAGAGGAATCGGAGCAAAAAAAAGCATTTGCCGATGAAGTGAAAGCATATGCCGAGCTCAAGGCTGAGTTCGAGATCCTCGTTGAAGCCGATAAAGAAGGGAAGGTTTTTGCCTTTGAGGTAGATGATATCGTTCAACGGATCGCTCTTCTTCGAAAGGATATCGAGTCGAAGGTGCAGAGCCAATCGTTGCTCAAAGAGCAAAGTAAATCTTTGAAGAAGATCGTGAAACCGGGAACGAAGAAACTCAAAAAATCGGCCAAGGCTTCAAAAAAAGTAAAGAAAACTTCAAAAAAAGCAAAGGGAAAGAAAAAAGCGAAGCCAAAGAGCGAAAAGCAATGATATACTTGATGAGACGGTATGGTTTTTGAAAGCATCATTTTGCTTATCGGGGCTTCTCTTCTCTCCATTCTTTTGTTGTGGTGGTTTCTTCGCACACGCGCAAACCGTAACCGCTGCCTCAATATGGTATTTTTGAAAGTGCTCATTCCCAAGAAGGAATCAAAGGAAGATCGGGAAAAGGAGGGATCGACCTATGCGAGCGAGAAGGATTTTAAGGAAACCATTGGAGTCATGACCCATTTTTTTGAGGCCATTCACTCTGTTCATGAGGAGGATTTCAAGTATTACATCATCGGGCAAGACTTTTTTTCGCTTGAGTATGCGGTTTTCAATAATCAGATTTTTTTGTATGTGGTTGTCCCCCATCACCTCGTCCCCCTCATAGAAAAACAAATTACCGGATTTTACCCGGACGCTTACATCGAAGAAGTGACGGATTACAATATTTTTAAACCGAATTCGCGCGTGGCTGGTTGCTACATGCGCATGCTCAAAGCACCGTGGTTTCCGCTTCGAACCTATCAGCGCATGGGATCCGATCCGCTCAATAATTTGAGCAATGTGCTTTCAAAATTGGGTCCGGATGAAGGAGCGTCGATTCAAATGGTGGTGCGCCCTGCCGGTGATGGCTGGCAGGAAAAAGGCAGAAAGCGCGCTGAGGAGATTTTTGTCCATGAGAAAAAATTTCACTGGTGGAATCCCGTTTCATGGCTCGGGACCCTCTTTGGAATCAGCGTCCGTGGCGCTGAAGACTTGAAAGAAAATATGGACACGAACAAGGGCTCAACTCGAACCACGCCCATGACCGACGATCAGGTGAAGGCCATTGAAGAAAAAAACACAAAAATGGGATACGAAACGGTTATTCGCATCATTGCGGCCGCGCCCACATATCGTGCGGCCAAAGAGCAGCTCATTAATGTACGCAGTGGATTCGCTCAATACAACACGACGGATAACAATGCCCTCATTAGAACGAAGTACCATTCTGTGGGAAAGCTCGTGAATAATTACATCCTGCGGACTCTCAACCGACCCTGGATGATGCGCTTGCTGAACCGGAAGATGATTCTTTCTTCTGAGGAATTGGCGGGCTTATTCCATCTTCCGAATATCCGATTTAATCGAGGCTCAACCCTCGCCTGGCAGAATTTTAAAATTGCTCCAGCGCCGGCAAATTTACCCGACGAAGGAATTTTGCTTGGCCACAATCAGTATCGTGGTGAGTCGCGTGAAGTCCGCTTGAAACGCGAAGATCGCTTCCGTCACTTTTATGTCATTGGACAGACGGGAACCGGTAAGTCTTCCATCCTCCAAGTCATGATTCGCCAGGACCTGAAAAACGGCGATGGATTCTGCGTCATTGATCCGCACGGTTCCCTCATCGAGGATATTCTTCCGTTCATCCCGCGCGAACGAGCCGACGATGTCATTTATTTTAATCCCGCGGATTTGGAGCGGCCCATGGGCCTCAACCTTTTGGAAGCCAATAGCGATGAAGAAAAGGATATGGTTGCGCTCGATGCCATGAACATCATGATCAAGCTTTTTGATGAAGAGATTTTCGGTCCCCGAATCCAGGACTATTTTCGAAACGGCTGTCTCACGCTCATGGATGATCCCGAAGGCGGCGCCCTCACGGATATTGTCCGCCTTTTTACGGACGATGATTTCCAAAAATATAAGGTCAGTAAGGTAAAAAATCCGATTGTGAAGTCATTTTGGATCCATCAAATGGCCAAAACCGGCGCGCGCGAAAAACAGGAAATGATCCCCTACTTTGCGGCGAAATTCGGCGCCTTCGTGACGAATACCATGATGCGCAACATCATCGGTCAAACCAAATCAGCGTTTGATTTTTTCAAGGTCATGCAGGAGGGAAAAATCCTCCTCATGAATTTGGCGAAGGGCGAAACGGGTGAAATAAACAGTAAACTCCTCGGTCTCATCATGGTCAGTAAAATTCAAATGGCCGCTTTGAAGCGTCAGCACGTTCCCAAAAATGAGCGGCGTGATTTTTTCCTCTATATTGATGAGTTCCAGAACTATGTGACGGATTCTATTGAGGTCATTCTCTCAGAAGCGAGAAAGTACCGGCTCGGTCTGAATATCGCTCACCAATATCTTGCACAGCTCGAAGGGAGCGAAGCCAAAAAAGGCGCTCGGAAGGTGAGCCTTAAAGATGCCATTTTCGGAAACGTGGGAACGATCATGTCGTACAAAATCGGTGCGCAAGACGGAGAGTATATGGCTAAGGAAATGGCTCCGGTTTTTTCTGATCAGGATCTCATCAACATTGATAAATACAAGGCATGCATGAAACTTTCCATCGATACGCAGCCAAGCCGTCCTTTCAGCGTCACACCAGTCAATCCCTACACAGAATCGGGAGATAAGAATTTGGGAGAGGCCTTAAAGCAGCTATCACGCCTAAAATATGGTCGTCCAAAGGAATACGTAAGCCGTGAGATCATAAGGAGAATAGGAGCAGATGTTTAAAGCCTAAGGGGGAACGGCTGGTTCCCCCTTAGGAAATCCCCCTCCGAGCTGTTGTTCGTTAAAAAGTTTTCGCATAGGCTCGCCACTCACCGCTTCGGGACCCACAAGACCCGTAAACGGTGAGTGGCAACGCGCGCTCAAATTTTTTAACTCACCTTATTTTTAATATATCCTATAAATACTGCAAGGGTATCTCTCTGAAGAAAAGGCTTTTTTGTGATAAAATTAGGAGATTAAAAACAAACCAAAAAACCATGAAAACAAAACTTTTGTTCTGGCTTACATTTAGCATTCTGTTTCTTTTTGCGGTCACTCCGCGGGGTTATGCGCAGACGGTATTTCCCTACACGAAGAAATTCGTCGTTTCGAGCTACTACACCCCGCTTCCCAATCAATCTCGATATATTCGAGGAAGTTATGAAGGCGATGTTCGCCTGAATGGTGAAGGCGTGCACAGCGCGGATGGAACGAAAGTGTATCCCGGTATGGCCGCAGCTTCGCGGGATTTTCCGTTCGGAACAAAAATGCAGATTCCCGGTTTTGGGATGGTAGCTATTCACGACCGCGGAGGAGCCATTAAGGGCGACCGGCTTGATATTTGGATGGGTGAAGGCGAAGAAGGACTCCGTCGGGCTCTTTGGTGGGGAATGCGTTCGGTGGATGTTACCGTATATGGAATTGATGCCAGCATTCAGGAATCGGTGAATATCGCTGGCATTCCTCTCGCGGATATCGCCGTAGTCCCGCAGCGGACAACTTATTTTCGTCTTGATCTTGCCGTGGGCGATGAGGGAGCGCAAGTGAGTGAGCTTCAACGATTTCTGAAAAAGTTTGGTTACATGAAGGC
>Ga0082335_1000925_pt1 | contig 68180 bp, 61 predicted proteins | sample Subgrocontami58m_FD_72375 | JGI IMG/M metagenome (GOLD analysis project Ga0082335, IMG submission 72375) | Subsurface groundwater microbial communities from S. Glens Falls, New York, USA - GMW37 contaminated, 5.8 m (SPADES assembly) (version 2) ... | reverse complement strand
CGGACGTTCGGTACCGGCCGCGAACCAATGACCTCCCCGATGCCATCGGGGTGCTCTATCCAACTGAGCTAACCGCCACGGACGTTCGGTACCGACCGCGAACCAATGACCTCCCCGATGCCATCGGGGTGCTCTATCCAACTGAGCTAACCGCCACGGACGTTCGGTACCGACCGCGAACCAATGACCTCCCCGATTGCATCGGGGTGCCCTATCCAACTGAGCTAACCGCCACGGACGTTCGGTACCGACCGCGAACCAATGACCTCCCCGATTGCATCGGGGTGCTCTATCCAACTGAGCTAACCGCCACGGACGTTCGGTGCCGACCGCGAACCAATGACCTCCCCGATTGCATCGGGGTGCCCTATCCAACTGAGCTAACCGCCACGGAGCAGACGCACGAAGCGAGGAGACTAGCTCAGTGTAGCAGCGGGCCTAGGGAGGGTCAAGGCGATGAGACGGGCGGGTTCGTTTGCTTGGCGGGGTGGTCTTTTGTCCTGGCACTAAAGTGCCAGGTTTAGCTTGGGCTAACCCTGGATTTTAGTCGGGGGCACTGAATAACACGCCAAAGCAAACCGGATGTAGCCAGCGATTCCCCTACTCCCCGTGCACGAAGCTGGTAAGCTCTCCCACGCGCCGAGTCAGGCGGACGTACCGCGTCACCACGTCCGGGCTGCTGCCGTCCTCGGAGTCGTCGGCGCTTTCCCGTTGCAGTTCAAGGATGCGCTCCCTTAGTTCGGCGCTGCGCTCCAGGTCTTTGCGCAGCAGGGCGTTGAGGGCTTCCACCTCTCGGCGGCGTTGCACCGCCCTGTCGCGCGCCCGCCGGACCGACCGCCAGCTCACCGCGTAGGCCACGGCAAAGGCCCCGACCAGCAGCAGTCCCAGGAGGGCGGCAAGCCCTACGATGAGATTGCGTTCGCGGGCTACTTCTGCCGCATAGGCGCTATGATATTGGTACAGTTCCAACACCGCCTGAGGGCTGCCGTCGCCGTTCCACGCCAGGGGCGTGTACAGCTCCAGATACGGCCCCTGTGCATTGATCAGCGGTATCTCCGATTCTTTCTGCACTTCCCACGTGGTCTCGCCTTTGGCAGCAACGGCAAAGTTGTTGTTCACTGCCCTCGTCGTTCCAATCTCTTCGGGAGCGGTGGAGTACACCAAGAGGCCCAGGGGCGTGTAGACTCGCAGCCGGGCGATGTCCGAAGAGAGGATGTAGTCTTTGATGAGGGTGTCCGCTTCCTGGTAGCGCTGGCCCGTTACCGGCGCTTGCAGGTCTTGGGGGGAAAAAACCTTGGTGATAGGTTTTTCCACGTGGAGGAGCAATTGCTGCACTGCTTCCTCCTGCGATGCGCGCTCAAAGGGGAAACGCAGGAGGTACGTGGCCGCGGCAAGTATGAGCAACAAGCCGGCGATCAGCCAGGTGATGGTCAGGAGCAACGTGTTGTGACGCACAGAGCCTTCCTCCAAGAAAAAGGGCCTTTCCATCATAGCACTTAGCCGTCCGCGAAATATTTTGCCCTTGCCACAGGTTTTTGGATAAGACAGGCGAGGTTGAGGTGTCCATTACCTCGTGGAGTCCGTCAGGCGACACCAATTCGCCGCTACGGTTTTCAGCATTGCGATGCATCTTGCTCTCCTCAAACCGCTGTGTTCGCCCTGCTTCCCACCATCGTCAGGCTTGCTGTCTGAGCAAATCCCCCTTGACAAGCCTACAGCCGCCCTTTAGAGTATCCCATTAGATTAGCAGTCGCAGGGCCGGACTGCTAAAATAGAGAGTATCATAGAGTTCCCCTGGAAAGGAGGTTGTCATGTCCAGAACATTTCATCCATTGGGTGACCGGGTAGTCATAAAGCCCTCCACCAAAGAGGAGCGCACCAGCTCCGGTTTGGTGTTGCCGGATACCGCCAAGGAGAAGCCCCAGGAAGGGCAGGTGGTTGCCACTGGTCCAGGCCGCATCGCCGATGACGGCAAGCGCATTGCTATGGAGATCAAGGCGGGCGACTTGGTGTTGTACTCCAAGTATGCAGGCACCGAACTGAAAGAGGACGGCCAGGAGTTTCTGATCGTCCGCGAATCGGACATCCTCGCGAAGGTCGGCTAACCTCTCGTTCCTTCCCCCTTGATGGGGGTGAAGGCAAGGCCGGGGCGGTTCATATCCTGTCCCCTGTCTCCCTCCTGCCTCATAAGGGAGGAGGAGTTGTCAAAAGACCGGTTATTTCATGGAGGAGGAAGCATGGCAAAGCAACTGGTATTCGGCGAGGAGGCTCGCCGCTCTCTTAAGAGGGGCATTGACGCCCTGGCAGACACTGTCCGCGTGACCCTGGGCCCACGCGGCCGCAACGTCATTCTGGACAAGAAGTTCGGCCCCCCTTCGGTATGCTCCGACGGCGTTACCATCGCCAAAGAGATTGAGTTGGAAGACCCCATTGAGAACATGGGCGCGCAGCTTCTGAAAGAGGCCGCCAGCAAGACCAATGACGTGGCGGGCGACGGAACCACCACCTCCACGATTCTTGCCCAGGCCATGATTACCGAGGGATTTAAGAACGTGGCCGCCGGCGCCAATCCCTTGGCCCTGAAGCGCGGCATGGACAGGGCCGTCGTCGCGTTGCGGGACGAACTGAAAAAGATTTCCCGCCCCGTAGAAGGCAAAGAGCAGATCGCCCAGGTGGCGTCCCTCTCCGCCCATGAGCATGAGATAGGCAACCTGATTGCCGAAGTCATGGAGAAGGTAGGCAAGGACGGCGTCATCACGGTGGAAGAGTCCAAGGGCCTGGGCTACGAGGTAGAGTACGTAGAAGGCATGGAGTTTGACCGGGGCTACATCAGCGCCTACTTCGTGACCAACCCGGAGCGTATGGAAGGCGTGATTGACGACCCCTACATTCTGATTACGGACAAGAAGATCTCCGCCGTGTCCGACATCCTGCCCGCACTGGAAAAGGTGCTGCAGATTACCAAGAATATCGTCATCATCGCCGAGGAGGTGGAGGGCGAGGCCCTGGCGACCCTGGTGGTGAACAAGCTGCGCGGCACGTTGAACTGCGTGGCCGTGAAGGCCCCGGGCTTCGGCGACCGCCGCAAGGCGATGCTGGAAGACATGGCCATCCTTACCGGTGGCCGCGTCATTAGCGACGAGATGGGCCGCAAGCTGGATTCCGTGACGGTAGAGGACCTGGGTCGGGCACGCCGCATGCAGTCCGAGAAGGAAAAGACCAAGATCATTGAGGGCCACGGCTCCGACGCTGCCATCCAGGGCCGCATTCGCCAGCTCAAGGTGCAACTGGAAGAGACCACCTCTGAGTTTGACAAGGAGAAGCTGCAAGAGCGGCTGGCTAAGCTGTCCGGCGGCGTTGCCATCATCAAGGTGGGCGCTGCTACCGAGGTGGAGTTGAAGGAGAAGAAAGCCCGCGTGGAGGACGCGCTGTCCGCCACCCGTTCCGCCGTGGAAGAGGGCATCGTGCCAGGCGGCGGGGTTGCCATCGTCCGCGCCGCCTCCGCTCTGGACGCGCTGCACCTGGAAGGCGACGAGCTTACCGGCTCGCGTATCATCCGGCGCGCCATTGAGGAGCCTATAAAGATCATCGCTACCAACGCCGGTGTGGAAGGCTCCGTAATCCTGGACGCCATCCGCAAGGGTAAGGGCGACTTCGGCTACGACGCCGAGGATAACCGCTACGGCTCTATGATGCAGTTCGGCATCATGGACCCGACGAAAGTCACCCGCGCCGCACTGGAGAACGCCGTCAGCGTCGCGACGATGGTGCTCACCACCGAAGCCCTGGTGACCGACATCCCCAAGAAGGAATCGGCTATGCCCGCTCCTCCGCCTATGGACTACTAGGCAGAAGGCAAGAAGAAAAGCGAATCGCCCCGACCTAGGTCGGGGCGATTCGCTTTCAGCAGGGTGCTGAAAAACCCCTTAACCATCACACTGGCCTTAGGAAGGGGGTAAAAAGTGTATCTGGGGGACACCCCCAGACCCCCGCCAAAGGGGCTTTGCCCCTCTGCACTCCCCTTTTTCCGCAGCTTGCTAGTAGGGTGCTGAGAAACTCCTCTGACCATCCCTCCGGCCCCATTCCTGGTTAGGAAGGGGGAAGGATTTGTATCTGAGGGACACCCTCAGACTCCCGGCAAAGGGGCTTTGCCCCTCTGCACTCCCCTTTTTCCGCAGCTTGCTAGTAGAAACACCGAAAGACCCTGCCCACGCTACGAGTCTCCTTGCGCCGGCGCGCCAAAGAGCCGCTGCTTCTGCGAGTGCATGTAGTGGAGCGCAATGAACGTCAACGGCTTGCGCGCCGAGGTGAAGCGCTCTCGCAGCAGGCCGAAGACCTCCGCCAGCGCCAGCGCCTGGGCGGAGGGGTGCTGCTGGGCCATGCCATAGAAGCGGCGGCCTTCCAGTTCGTAGTCCTCCAGGCTCCGGCGCACCCGGCCGTTTGTCAGAGGACGCAGCGCTCCTGAGCCGGGGTAGCGATAGTCATGGAAGGCGTAGTCCGGAAAAACGCCGGTGATGAAGAGGCACACGTCTGCGATGCGCTTGTACGTGGGGAAGCGGTGCTCTTCGTCAAGGGCGGCCCCGTGGTGCAGCAGGCTGTCTATGTCCATGTCGTTGTAGCGCACGCGGCGGCGGATGCCCGGTCGCACCCGCACGGAGGTGGTGTAGCTGTGGATGCGGGTGAAGGAAGCCAGCAGGTGCGCCAGGTACAGCAGAACGTCTTGCCGACCCAGCAGGTCTACCACCTCCCGCGTGTCAAAGACGGGGATGCTCTGGCGGCCCGTACGCTCCACGGTATGGGTGGCCGACTCCAGCTCCCGCAGCGCCTTGCGGAGCAGCACCTCAAAGTACAGCGCCGGTGAAATCTTGACGAAGACCTCCTCGTCGTTCATCACCCGCTGAAAGACCCGCTCGTCCCCCACCAGCGCCTTGCGAAACCCATCGTCGGAGCGTGCCAGCCTGCGCAGCTCCAGCGGATTCGCGGTCTTGGAAGCCGTCTCTTCCAGAATGAAGTCCAGGTCGTTCTCAGTCAGGCTCAGCTCTTGCAGCGCCGGTCTTGCCATAGCCCTCGCCTCGGGATAAGGATGTGCCTCATACCTTTACGTCAGGCCGAAGGGCTTGTCAAGGAGTCTCTTGCGCTGGTTCTGTTTGCTTTTAAGTAGTGTCTTACTGTCCCTGGCACTAAAGTGCCAGGTTTAGATTCGCCTAACCCCCGACTTGAGTCGGGGGGGCGGATAACACTCATAAGCAAACGGAACCCTTGCGCTGGTTCTGTTTGCTTATGAGTAGTGATGATGTGTCCTGGCACTAAAGTGCCAAGTTTAGCTTGGGTTTGCCCCCGACTTTGTGGGGGGATTGAATAACACGCTAAAGCAAACAGAACCTAGGGGGCCCATACCTTGCGTCCTTAACGGTTGTCATCCCGATGCCGCACCCTTCAGGGTGTGGTTTCTAGCCAAAACATCGAAAGCCCCTGACCCCTGCGTAACGCTATCCCGACATGGCCCGAGAAGCAATAGACCTGGACTATACGTAATATAGGATATGCCCCTCTTGTTTTATACCTCACGGTCAGTAATAATAGGACTCACCGATCGCCCTGAGTGCGAATGTCTATCACACGCAGCGGGCAACCCCGACCTTTTGGCGGGAGCCGCAGTACAGTGCAGCGGTGGCTGGGCGATTGAGCAGTGTCTCCAGTTTTGTGTCGGACTCTCTAGCTATTGGCTAATCTGACCCATGTTTGCGACCTTCCGTGGGGAAATCCTTTGCCTCTGTGGTAGCGGCAAAGCCGTCCTTTCCTCTAAAATCGGAGGAATCGTAAAATGGGAGGGTATTGGTACATGAAATCATCCATTCAAGTCCTGGGAAAAGTGTCGCCGGAAACGGCCCCAATCATCACGCCCGAGGCCCTGGCCTTTGTTGCCGACCTCGCGCGCGAGTTTGAGCCCACGCGCCGCTCGCTCATGCAGGCCCGCAAGGCCCGCCAAGCGGAGTTGGACGCAGGCCGCCTGCCGGACTTCCGCAGCGGCAGCGCCGGCATTCGGGACAAGAACTGGCGCGTCGCCCCCGCGCCCAAAGACTTGAGGAACCGCCGGGTGGAGATCACCGGCCCCAGCGCCGACCCGCGCATGTTCATCAACGCCCTGAACTGCGGCGCGCAGGTCTACATGACCGATTTTGAGGACGCCCACGCGCCCCTGTGGAGCCGCACGCTCCAAGGCCAGCTCAACGTCCGCGACGCCGTCCGCCGCACGCTCCAGGTCACAACGCCGGAGCGCGTCTACAAGATCAACGCTCAGACGGCCACTCTGGTCATCCGGCCCCGTGGCTGGCACCTCCTGGAGCGCCACGTGCTCGTGGACGGCCAGCCCGTGTCGGCCAGTCTGTTTGACTTCGGCCTTGCCTTCTTCAACAACGTCCACGCCCAGTTGGACAATGGCACAGGCCCCTACTACTACCTGCCCAAGATGCAGTCACACCTGGAAGCCCGCCTGTGGAACCAGGTCTTTGACTTCGCGGAAGACGCGGTGCGCGTGCCCCGTGGGACCATCAACTCAACCGTCCTCATTGAGACCATCCTCGCCGTCTTTGAGATGGAGGAGATCCTGTACGAGCTGCGGACCCACATTTCCGGCCTGAATCTGGGCCGCTGGGACTACATCTACAGCTTCATCAAGACCTTTTCCGGCAACAAGGGGATGGTCTTCCCGGACCGCGCCCAGGTGACCATGGGCACTCCCTTCCTGCGCGCCGCCGCAGAGCTGCTGGTGCAGACCGCCCACAAACGCGGCTCCTATGCGCTGGGCGGCATGTCCACCTACATCCCGCGCCGCGACGATCCCGCCGCCAACGAACGCGCCCTGGGCCAGGTGCGCGCCGACAAGGAGCGCGAGGCGGGCCAGGGCTTTGACGGCGCATGGGTAGCCCACCCGGGTCTGGTTGAGTCGGTGCACCAGGTCTTTTCCAAGGCATTCACCGGCGACAACCAGCTTGGCAAGATTCCCGAGGTGAAAGTCACCGCCTCGGACCTGCTTTCCGTACCTTCGGGCGAGATTACTGAAGCCGGCCTGCGCACCAACATCAGCGCACCCCTTCAGTACGTGGACGCATGGATTCAAGGCAGCGGCGCCGTTGCCATCTTCGGCCTCATGGAGGATACCGCCACCGCCGAGATTTCCCGCTCTCAGCTCTGGCAATGGCTCCACGCAGGCTCAAAGCTGGCCGATGGCCGCACTATGACCGCCAGCCTGTACGAGGAGCTGCGGACCGAGGAAGTGGCGAAGCTGCTGGAGGCCCGCCCCGGCAACCCCGGCGCCTTAGACAAGGCAGCGGAGCTGCTGGACGACCTGGTCCTTTCGCCCACGTTTGAGGAGTTTCTCACCATACCAGGCAATCGCTACCTGGAATAAGCACAACAACCATAGGAGGCGTACAGTGGGTTACTTTTGGCAGGAACCAGCGCAACAGATCAAAGAGCTAGAACAGAAGTGGGGGAATGACCCCCGCTGGCGCAACATCAAACGCGACTACTCCGCTGCTGATGTGGTCAAGTTGCGCGGCAGTCTGAAGATTGAGTACACCCTTGCCAAGGCGGGCGCTGAGCGCCTGTGGGACATGCTCAACGAGCGCCCCTACGTCTCCACCTTCGGCGCCATGACCGGCGCACAGGCTGCACAGATGGTCAAGGCAGGACTGGACTCCATCTACCTGAGCGGCTGGCAGGTGGCCGGCGACGCCAACACCGCAGGCCAGACCTATCCCGACCAGAGCCTATACCCCGCCAACAGCGTGCCCACCGTGGTCAAACGTCTCAATAACGCTCTCCTGCGCGAGGACCAAGTCCACACCCTGGACGGCAACAACGATCGGTACTGGTTCGCGCCCATTGTTGCCGACGCCGAGGCCGGCTTCGGCGGGAGTATCCATGCCTTTGAGCTGATGCGCAGCATGATTGAGGCGGGCGCTTCCGGCGTCCACTACGAAGACCAGCTTGCCGCCGAGAAGAAATGCGGCCACATGGGCGGCAAAGTGCTCGTGCCCACGGCCCAGTTCTGCCGTACCCTGAACGCCGCTCGCCTGGCCGCCGATGTCATGGACACGCCCACCATCCTGGTGGCGCGCACCGACTCCCTGGACGCCAAGTTGCTGACCAGCGACATTGACCCCCGGGACCAGCCCTTCCTGACCGGCACGCGCACCTCCGAGGGCTTCTATGAAGTCACCGGCGGAATGCAGTCCACCATCGCACGCGGCCTGGCCTTCGCGCCCTACGCCGACATGCTGTGGTTTGAGACCTCGCACCCCGACCTGCAAGAGGCCGAGGACTTCGCCGACGCCATTCACGAGCATTTCCCCGGCAAGATTCTGGCCTACAACTGCTCCCCGTCCTTCAACTGGCGCGCCAAGATTGACGAGCCGACCATTGCCAAGTTCCGCGACGAGCTTGCCCGCATGGGCTACAAGTTCCAGTTCATCACCCTGGCCGGCTGGCACATGGTCAACCTCAACGCCTTTGAGTTTGCCCAGGCCTACAAGGAAGAGGGCATGCCCGCCTACGTGCGCATCCAGGACCGCGAGTTCTCCCTGGAAGAGAACGGCTATACCGCCACCAAGCACCAGGCAGAAGTCGGCGCCGGCTACTTTGACCAGATCGCCCTCACCGTCAGCGGCGGCGAGTCTTCCACCACCGCCCTCGTCGGCTCCACCGAGTCCGGCCAGTTCCGCTAGACCTCTGTGTACCCCTAAGTAAGGAGCGGGGCCGCCAAATGGCGGCCCCGCTCCTTTGCGTTACGCTGAGAGTCACAACACGCTTGGGACGACCGAATTAAGTCCTATCCCGGGAAATGCTCTGCTGGCCTCCAGCCACCTTGAAATCATGGACTCTACAACCTCTTATCCATTGCACGAAAATGCCGCGCATGAGGCAATGCCGGCGTGCCGCAATCGTAGGGGCGTCCTTCCACGGAAGGATGCCCCTACGATTGCGGCACGCTGAGCCGAGCGGTGCATCGGCGAAGCATCTCTCCTGACCTGTCTGCCACTGTGCCGAGCCTACGTCACAGTAGCCTGGAGAGATGCTTCGGCCCTGCGTCCTTCAGCCGAAGGGCTGCGGGCCTCAGCATGCCAACAACCACTCTGTCATTGTTACGAAAATGCGCCGCCTTTTTGTCATTGCTACGAAAATAGCTTCCACCCTCCTTGCGGGGAAGATTGAGGTGGGAGATCGCCCCGCCGGTCACCCCCATCCTAGCCTTCCCCCGTCAAGGGGGAAGGGACATGCCTCCAAGCCATTTTCATCGGTACGGGTGCCGGTGGCTACTGGCATGAAAGATTCCGAGGCCAAGACGCTGTCAGGCCGAGGAACCCGAGGCTTCTGTCTGCTGTTGCGGAATGTCCCAGGTTTCTCGCTGCGCTCGGAACGACAACAATTCTTGTGCCTGCCCACCCGCAATAGCAACCGTACGCAGGGTTGCGCGTCACAACAACAAAAAGGCCCGCACATAGTGTGTGCAGGCCTCCTATCTTGTAGCCGGCTCTGGTTAGGTTAGCAGCAGCGCGGCAAGGTTCTGGCCCACCAGGAACAGGCCCGTGGCCAGCATGGCCAGGCTGATGACAAGCTCCAGCTTGGGGCTGAGCCGTGCCAGCAGCACCGGCACGGCAGTCGTCACCGTCTTGACGATCAGGAAGTTCTGGACCGTCGGCCCCAGGAAATTCAACACCGCTCCCAGAAGCACGTTCGCCTCAGCGCCGTCCTTGCCGAACACCAGCAGGGACGTCAGCGTATCGCCAAAGCCAAAGAGGGCAAACGCCGCCACCCACACCAGCAGTTGCACCGTCGTCTGCCGCCCTCCGGCCTCAGCCTTGGGCCGTGGCGCGGGCTGATAGGCCACATGCGCTGCTTTGACAGAGAGTTCCATGATAGTCCCCTCCTGGGCCGCCTTGGCTGGACTTAGTAGGGTGCTGAAAAACCCCTTAACCATCACACTGGCCTTAGGAAGGGGGTAAAAAGTGTATCTGGGGGACACCCCCAGACCCCCGCCAAATGGGCTTCGCCCCTCTGGACACCCCTTTTCCCGCAGCCTGCTAGTACTCCAGGGTCCGAATGCGCCCGGAAATCTCAAAGTAACCGGACATGGACGTGGGCGCCACGGAGAACGTGAGCAGCAGGCCGTCCGGCGGGATGGGCGTGGAACCGTCCAGTCCCGCATCCGCAGTGAACGTCCAGCTATCCGGCGATATCTTCACCACGTCGTCAATGCCTCCAGAGCCGACCACGGAGAGTGTCAGCCCTGGCACGCCGTCAATCTGGGAAGGGATGTCCGGCATCACCACCGAGAACTCAGCCACCGTATCGCCCGAGCTGCGGTTCACAATGGGGACCAGCACCGTCAGCGACTCGCCACGAAAGGCCTCCAGAGCGATGCTGAACTTGCTCTGGTCATCGGACGTGCCGCCGAAGAAGTTGCGGTTGCCGGGGAAGTTCCACTGCTGTGGCCGCTGCACCACCAGGGCCTGGTACACCGTTATCGGGACCTTGCCCTGAATGTCGCCGCGCATGGCGTTGCCCACGGCGGCTCCCGCGCCTGTAGCCAGCATGGCAAGGGCCAGCAGCAGGATCGTGGGAGACCGCATCCCCCATTTGCGCAGTACCCGCCCGACGGCCTTGACCGGGGCGAGGAAGCCGTGTCGTTCCTGGTCGTGACCAGGCAAAACGTCATGGAAAGCAGCCTGCTCGGAGCTATTCACTTGTACCGGCGCGTTGCGGGACAGTTCCATGATGCCTAGCCTCATCCAATTTTGGGAAAGGGGCGTTGCTGAAGGCCCCCCAGCTACACAGACGGGAAATGGCCTTCAGCGTAGAGGTGACTACTGGGCCACCTGCTTGAGCGTACCGTCAATGGCGTAGTAGCCCGGGGGCATGTCATCGGCAAGGGCCACGGTGATGCGCATGTCCGTCGCCGTATCCGTTGCCACAGGCAGGCGGAACTTCCACGTGAAGGGGCCGGTGCGGACGATGTTCTGGGTGATGTCGTCCATTTCCTTCACTGCAAGGGTGATGCCGGATGGAGCCACCAGGGTAAGCTCACCGGTCAGTTCTTCGTCGCTTTCATTAGCAAGCGCCAGTTCCACGTTGAACTTGTCGCCGGTGTTGATCTCTGTGCCGGCGGTGAACTGCGTGCCGTCGTCCGACATGGTAAACAGGCCGGCGTCTACCGCCGGGCCGCTCAGCACGCCGTCACGGATGAGCAGCGCCTGGCTGACCGAGGTGGTGATGACACCGGTCACGTTGCCCGCCAGCACCACGCCAACCGCAGCGCCGGATGTCGCCAGAATGAGAGCTGCTCCGACTGCCCATGCCGGAAGACTCTTGCCGAGGAGTTTCACTTTACCGCGCATCTTCGTCTCCTACTAGGGACCTGTCTCTACATGAGGGTTCCCTTGCTGGGTATTACCGAGGTACAACTACCGGGTGCAGGCCGCGGGCAAAAGTATCGTCTTCGCCCTCGCCCTCTTGCAGGTCCCGCAAGATGCGCATGGCCCCTGCGACCTGGCCCAGGGCCAAGTTACCCTTTTCGGTCACTTCAAAATGGCCCGCATCGTTCCTGCGCAGGAACTCCTGATCGGAAAGGAGCGCCAGATACCTAAGCAGCTGATCGTAGCTCAGATTGCTCCGGTACATGATGGCGGTCTTATTAGCGCCGCCCCGCTGGCACACGGTTAGTATGTCAAACACGATTTCTATGGTGGACCTGCGTCCTCCGATGAGTGGCCTTGCCATGTCGTCCTCCTTCTTGACCTCACGAACCATTGTCTATAATTGGAGGGATATGGTGAAGGACGCTAGCTCATACAAAAGGTATAGAAGTGGTACAGGAAGCAACGTAGCTGAAGGTGCGTGACAGGCGCAAGAATAGGCGCACTGGAGAGGCAGATGGGATAGTGGTCGTTGCTGCAAATAGACCGCGAACAGGGGGCGGGAACCAGCATGAGGAGCAGATGGGGAAGGCAAGTAGGCCGATGCGTGGTGCACCAGAAAGAGAATGGTGGGCGATCATGGACTCGAACCATGGACCTCGGTCTTATCAGGACCGCGCTCTAACCACCTGAGCTAATCGCCCCAGCTAACCTAGGGGGGAGGGCCAAGATACTCGCGCACGGTCTCTACCGACGCGTTGCGAGCGACAACCATCTTCACGGGCACATCGCCATCGTTCACCGGCTGGTGCAGCGCCTCTGCCGGGACGTAGATGAAGTCGCCTTCCTGGAAAGGCAGTTCCCTCCGTAAATCGTCGCCGGTGAGAAACCGGCCCTTGCCCTTGAGTATATAGATAGCCGACTCGCAGTTGGTGTGCCAGTGCGGGCTGGACCGGCCACCGGGCGGGATGACGGCAACCGCCATGTGGATGCCCTGGGCCCCCGCAAGGGCCTGGGAGACGCCAACCAGACGGGTCATCGCGCCGGACGACGCCTCTAGCTGACAGTCTGCGCCACGCACTACAATTATGTCCGCCACCGCGCTCCTCTATCATCAAGCAAGTATAGCCAGTATAGAAACGCTTGCAGTCGGGTGTCAAGAAACGCACAATAGCAGCAGGATCCTTCGGTGTTTCGGTTGGATGCCGCATCCAGCTCCCGACGGCATCGGGACTCAGGGCAGGCCCTGAAAAGCCCAGCATCTACAGCGCCAGGGCGGCGCCATAATGTAGGGGCACGACATATCGTGCCCCTATGGGACGGTTCTCCCACAGCACATGGATATGCTCAACACAAAGGGACGCCTCCTGCCGGAACGGCTGGCTGCAAAGCTGTGGCGAAATCGCCAGGGCGTACTGCTGCATACCCTGGACGGCAAAACCCTCCAGGTGCTGTACCCAGGTCGGCCCAACGGCGGCCCCGGCCCGGACTACAAGGATGCCCTGCTGCAAACGGAGCAGGGGCAACCTGCACGGGGAGACGTAGAGGTACACCGGGAGACCGACGGATGGAAGGCCCACGGCCACCAGCAGGACCCCCGCTACAACAACGTGACGCTGCACCTGGTGTACGGCGAAGAGCCTACGGCCTCAGCCCGGCGGGAAGACGGCGGGACGATGCCCTCTGCGCTCCTGAACACGGAGTCGCAGGAAGAGACGGTCCCGACAGGTCGGGACTGGCTGGCCCAGCAGGTTGGACCGTGGCGCGCCATGCTGCCCGCGGAGCGATTGCAGGCCCTGTCGGAGCTTGGAGAGCAGCGGTTCCTGCTGAAAAGCGCCGCCTACCGGCTGCTGTTGGAGCGAGAGGGCCCGGACCAGGCGCTGTACAGGGGGATCATGGAGGCTCTTGGCTACAGCCGCAACCGGTCGCCGTTTCTGGAGCTTGCCCACCGCCTGCCCTGGACGGCGGTGCGCGCTGCGGCCCTGGCGTCGCCCGTAGAAGCACGGGCCGCGGTTTTGCAGGTCCTGTTGCTGCGGACCGGCGGGCTGGACGCCGGGCAACGCCAAGGCCCTGGCGACGTGGTTGATCCCATGCCCTCCTCGCGCTGGACGCTGGCCGGGCTGCGGCCTCAGAACCACCCCAAACGCCGTCTGGCCGGAGCGGCGGTGCTCTTGGCCGGGGTCGTGGACGAGGGCCTCGCCGTCTATTGCCTGCGCCACATCCGTGAAGGCAAGGCTGCCCCCTTGTGGAAGGCACTGGAGGCATCCAAAGACGGGCAGGCGCTCATCGGGCGGGATAGGGCCCTGGACATGGCGGTAAACGCGGCGCTGCCCTGTCTGCACGCATGGGCTGAACGAACGGGCGAAAACGAAGCGGCAGGGGCGTGCCTGGAGGCGTACCGGCGCTGCCCCAAGCCTGCGGACAACGAGCTGCTCCGAGAGGCGGCTTATCTCCTGGGGGTTCCACCCGCGCAGCTTGCCCGCAACGCCTGCCAGCAGCAGGGGGCCATCCATCTGTACAAGACGCTCCTGAAAATGGGGGATGCCCATATCTACGGCCCTTCCTGGGAAGGGGTCTCCGCCGGCGGCGCTGCCTTGCAGGAAGCGCCCTGGGCCTATCACATCACGAAGAAGGCGGCGTAATGGCAGTCAACAAGCACGCAGGGCCGTTCCTGCAACTGGCCGAGGGCGAAGAGCTGCGACTGGTCCTGGACAGCAAACAAGGGCTGGTGGACGGCCCGCCCCCGGGTGAGGACTGCCTACTGCTGACCAACCGGCGTGTCGCCGCTGCCTGGCGGGACGACATCCGCCAGCGCCGGGCGGCTGCTCCCCTGGGGCGCGTAGACGGCGTGGAGGTGACGGAGCTGTCGCGGGACTACAAGCCGCTCATCACCGGCGTCCTCTTCATGGGCGTTGGGCTTATGGTGCCTTGGGTTGCGGCCCTGTTCAATCTCAACGGCTTCATCGCCTGGCTACTGGCGCTGGTGCTGGTGGTGCTGGGCGCAGTGACGGCTTCGGCCTACTTCGCGCGGGAACAGGTCGGCGTCATCGCCTTCAAGGCAGGAACCCTGGAGGTATCAATGCCGCTGCGCTCAACCCAGGGCGTGCAGGGGGCGTATGCGTTGGCAACCGCGTACTTTGCCGAGATCACCGCTGGGGGCGCCGGGGCCAACCGGCCCTACGCGGCGCTTTCGCCCAATGGAGGGGCCTTCCGGTGGTCTCGGGAGGAGCCGGAGCCTGCCGTACAAGCCTCACAGGTAGTGACACCCGCGCCTCTTCAGGAGGGGTTGGCGGAGAGTCCTGGGCAGGGCGCTTCGGCCCAGGGGCTATCCGGGTAGCCGGCACTCCACAGAGTTGGGCGTCCTTGACGTCCCACTAGGGCGTTGTTCAAAAGCCGGGAAGAGCCTGCCCTGAGTCCCGATTGCATGGGGACGGCTACAATATTCCCCCCTTCCCTTAAGGGAAGGGGGCCAGAGGGTGAGGTCAAGAGAACGTTTGGAGCGGCCCCCCGTAAACGTTGCCGGGCGCTGTCTACAGCCGGGCGATGACCTGAAGCTGCTGCTCTCTTAGCACTGCCCGGCCGGCGACGCCGCCCAGAGGGTACTCAAAGGCCACCACCCAGCAGCCTGCGCCTTGCTCCGCCGCCTCGCTTACAAGTTTGGCGATCCGTCCGTAATCAGGCGATTGCTGGTCTACCACCTTGACCCGCACGCCGGAAGACAGCCTCTGTTGCGTCACGGGAATGCCCCTCTCTTGTCAGGCTCCTCGCGATCCTACCAGGTCACAGGCAACGTGTCCTTATGCCCTCGCGCCTGGGAGCCTCAAGCGTTTTAGTAGCTCTGGAAAGTTTGTTGCTATTGTCGCCCACTGGCCGTTTCTCGTTCGGTCTTGGTCAAACAAGACGCCGTTCATCCCCGCTTCTTCACCTGACCGAAGGTTTGCTGCTTTGTCGTCAACATACGCAGCCTCATGAGGCCCACACGTTAGGTGTTTCACCAGTTCAACGTAGATCGCCATATCGGGCTTCCGTGAAGCCGTGTCGCCGCTAACCACACATGTTCCAATTAACGACTCCAGACTGTGGCTAGTGCGCAGTATCCTTGACCATTCAGCAACGTCATTTGAGCAGCACAGAACCTGGCATTTGTTTCCATTCAATTGAGTCAAGAACTGTCGGATTCCAGGAGAGAGCCGGTACCCTCGGACATAGGTAGAGTCCAATGCTTCCGCGTTCCCAGTTATTCCTAGCTCATGCCAGAACTGTATTGCTGACATCCCTCCAAGGCTGCGTTTGACATACAACTCGTTGATTTCTGAATCCGCCACAACTCTGTTGTGAGCTTTCACAAATGGCACCAGCAATTCGGCAACATCATCCGCATCGCGAAAGATGACGCCGTGGGCATCCAGCACAACAACCTTCGCGGGCAGTTCTTTCTGACCTGATTTGTTATTCCTGCCTTCCATGGTTAATCCACGTAGCATTCACTTTCGAAGAACATGCTCTATCAGGGTGCTGAAAACTCCCTTTGACCATCGCCCTGTCCCCTTTCCTGGAAGGAAGGGGGGGATGATTTGTATCTGAGGGACACCCTCAGTCTCCCGACAAAGGGGCTTCGCCCCTCTGTACTCCCCTTTTTCCGCAGCCTTCTAGAACCTGAAGGGGTCAGCCAGACTCTCGCTGACCGAGGCATTTGCCATGGGTCGCCCCGGCGCAAGGGCGGAAATATCGTAGGACGTGCTCCCCAGGGTCGCCAGCTCCGCCGCGACGCGCCCCATGATGGGGCTGAGGTGAATGCCCTTGCGCCCGCCGCCGGTTGCCACGACAGCGCCCTGTACGCCGGGGACATTGCCAAGAATCGGCAGGCCGTCGGGCGTGACGGGGCGCAGGCAGGCCGTCTGCCGCACCACCTCGGCGTCTAAGAGGTAGGGCAGGGCCTTAAGCGCATCGCTGAGGATGCGCCGTTGGGCATCGGGCGTTGGCGACTCGTGATAGCCCACTAACTCTTCGGTGGTGCCCACCCATACCAGGTCGTCGGGCTTGGTCACGGCGTAGGAGTGCCCCCAGGAGACGTACAGCAGCGGCGGGCCGGGCGCTTTCAGCCGCACCAACTGGCCCTTCAACGGCTCCGTGGGCAGGGGGACGCCAAGCCAGTTTCCCGCCAGGTGCGACCACGCGCCCATAGCCACAACCACCTTCTCGCAACGGATCGTGCCGCTGTTGATCTGCACCCCCGTCACCCGTCCCCCCCGCACGTTGATCCCCACGGCGCTGCCGTGCCGCATGGAGGCGCCGCGCTTTTCCGCCCCTTGCAGGAACGCCAGGGACAGCTTGTAGGGGTCCACCATGCCCACGTACTGCGTTACCAGCCCGCCCAACATGCCCGGCGCAAGGCGAGGCTCTATGGCGAGGATGTCCGCTCCCGATTTCCACTCTACCCGGAACCCCTTCTGGGCCTGCTGCCAGGGCATGCGGGACTTAATGGACTCCGCCTCTTGCTCGTCATAGGCCACGGTCAGTGTCGTGTGCAGGTGGTACTCTACGTCAACGCCCGTCTCCTCCTTTAGGAGGGGCGCAAGCTCGGCATGCATGCGGTAGCTTTCCAGGCTTAATTCACTCAGGGGGCCAGGAATGCCGATGCCCCCCAGGGGGTTGAGGCCGCCCAGGGCGAAGCCGGACGAGTGGCCCGCTACGGTGTCCCGCTCAACGATGACGCTTCTTACGCCCAGCTTGCCGAGGTAGTAGGCGGTGGCGCAGCCGACCACGCCGCCACCCAGAATGACGACGTCAGCGCTCGCCTCTTGAGTCATGGGCAATCCTCGGAGGAGATTTTGTTCCGTTCACTATAGCGACATAGCGGCAGTCGTACAACGAGACGCCCAGCTACCCCAAGAACTCCTTGCGCCACCGCACGTAGTCCGCGTTGCCCGTCACCAGGTTGGTCAGCTCCGGGGACGCCACCCTGTCCTGTAAGGCTTGCGGCGCGCCCCCATCGGCAAGGTGCTTCATGGCGTCATACCCTGAAGTTCACCTTAGACGTGTTGGAGAAGCTCCACAAACTGTTCTGGGGAGATGTTGATTTCCCGAAGGATTTCTCTTATGAGCGGGCGCGCTAAGTCGCGCCCTCCATGGCTGGGCACTGTCGTAGTGCGCCCGCCAGTATGCCGGTAAAAGACATGACTGCCCTCTTGCCGCACTTGCATCAACCCTAAGGTTCTAAGAAGCCGGTCCATGGTGCGAAAACCAACAATAGGTATCCGTGTCAACCTGCCACTTCAACCTGTTGCAAGCCGACGAATCTAGGCAGATTGTCTTGCTCCCCATCAAGCTCCTGAAGACAGAGGTGAAGAACCTCTTTGAGGTTCCCCTGCAGCTCGTCTAGCGTAGCTCCTTGGGTATGCGCGCCAGGAATACCTGGGACTATCCCGACGTAGAGGTTCGTTTCGGGATCCCACTCAACGTAGGCAGTGAATGTCCTTATTGTCGCCTCCAATTACTCACTCCCGCTGCTCTCATGGCGTAGTTCCATCCTACCCCAGGAACTCTTTGCGCCACCGGGCATAGTCCGCGTTGCCGGTCACCAGGTTGGTCAACTCAGGGGACGCCACCCTGTCCTGTAAGGCTTGCGGCGCGCCCCCTTCGGCAAGGTGCTTCATGGCGTCGTAGGCAGCCTTCACAGAGGCCCAGAAGGGCTGGTGGCCGATGAGCGCCACGCGCACCCCGTTGGCCGCCAGCATCTGCTTGTCCTGCAACGCCGGCGGGATGGTCGCCAGCAGAATAGGTAGCGGCGTTGCGGCGTGCAACGCCTGGAGCTGCTGGACGTTGGCGACGCCGGTGAAGAACAGGCCGTCAATACCAGTCAGGGAGTACGCCTTCGCCCGGCGCACCGCTTCGTCCAGGCTCACCAGGTTCAATGCGCTGGTGCGCCCAATGATAACAAAGGAGGGGTCGTTGCGCGCCGCAACCGCCGCCCGGAGCTTCCCTGCGCCCTCTTCTATCGTCAGAATCTCCTGCCCCTGCTGTTTCCGGAACGGCTCAGGCAGCCACGTATCTTCCAGTGTCATGGCCGCGGCCCCGGCGGACTCCACTTCTCGCACCGTGCGCATGGCGCTCATGGCGTTGCCGTAGCCGTGGTCTGCGTCCACCATAAGGCTCAGGTTGCTGTCCCGCGTGATCCGGTGGATCAGGTCTGCAAACTCGGTGAGCGTCAGCACCACGATGTCCGGCGATCCCACCACCACTGCGGCGGCTACCGAACCCGCCAACATGCCCACCGGAAATCCCAGGGAGTCCGCCATGCGCGCCGATAGCGGATCGTACACCGAGGCTGGAAACAGGCACTCGTTGCCTGCCAGAACCTTCCGGTAGCGCTCGCGCTTCTCTTGGGTGTTCATCTGTCGTGCTCCTTTGTGTGTGTGAAGGTCGTTGGAGAAATGACATGACCTATCCAAAAATCCTGCTAGTTCCCCACTGCCTTCCGGGTCACCTGGTCTTGAAAGCGCCCCACTCCAGAGTCCCCCATACTACTCTTTCCTCTCCCTTGGGAGAGGAAAGAGGTGAGGGTCGTCTCCAGGCCTGTCGGCAAAGCCCCCCAGTGGTCAAGCGCCGGCCACAACAGGTTCTGTTTGCTTGGCTGGGTCTCTTGTCCTGGCACTAAAGTGCCAGGTTTAGCTTGGGTTAACCCCCGACTTTAGTCGGGGGGCACTGAATAACACGCCAAAGCAAACAGAACCCCACAGCAAATGCGTTAGAATAGCTCCTCAGCCACCGCCCCAAAGTTCCGGCGGCCTGCGCCGTTCCGTCGCCTGTTTGTAGAGCCAGAACACCGCCATCCCCATGACGAAGCCGCCGATGTGCGCCCAGTAGGCCACGCCGCCGCTCTGGGACGACACGCCCAGGCTTCCTACGCCGCTGACGAACTGCATAACGATCCAGAATCCCAGCAGCAGCACCGCAGGGATTTGGATTACCGTGATGAAGAACATGAAGACCAGGGTGTTGATCCTGCTGGCCGGATACAGCACCAGGTACGCCCCCAGCACGCCGGCGATAGCCCCGGACGCACCGATGGTCGGCGTCTGCGAGCTTGGGTCAATGGCAATTTGTGCAAAGGCTGCCGTAACCCCCGCCGCCAGGTAGAACACGAGGTACAGCGCGTGGCCGATGCGCGCCTCTATGTTATCCCCAAACACCCACAAGTACACCATGTTGCCGATGAAGTGCATCCAGCTCCCGTGGATGAACATGGAGGTGACCAGGGTTGCCCAGGTTGGAAACGGCGTTGTGATGTCCACGTAGCCGGTTCGGGTGGCCAGGGAGGTGAAGGCTGTGCCGCGAGTCAGCTCGTCCGGAATGAGGCCGAACTTGAAGAAGAAGATGTCGCTGCCGCCGGAGGTGACCTCGTACAGGAAGACCAAGGCGTTGATGCCGATGATAGCGACGTTAACGTAAGGTCGCTTGCCGGTGCGCAGCGAGGGATCAGAAAGAGGGAACATACGCCTGCTTTGCTCTAGCCTTTGTCATAGCGTAGGGGCGACCCGATGCATCGGGTCGCCCCTACGCTATGGTTTTTGCCTGCTTTCGCCCCTAGCAGGGTGCTGAAAAACTCCTTTTGACCATCCCCCTGGCCCCCTTCCTTCCAGGAAGGGGGAAGGATTTGTATCTGAGGGACACCCTCAGACTCCCGGCAAATGGGCTTTGCCCTTCTGCACTCCCCCTTTTTCCGCACCCTGCTAGCCCCTGCTCGCAGCGCCCGCCGGCTGGGGCGGCGGCGCGGCAGGCGCCGGGTTGGGGATGTTCTGCGTCAAGGAGTTGGGCATGAGCGCCTCCAGCTCCTCCAACGTCCAGCGTCCGTCCTTGTGGACCACCCGGGACACATGCCTCGGCGAGTACAGCGTCATGGGCAGCCCGGTCGTACCGATGACCTGTCCGGTGATGTTGCCCGCCGCCTCGGTGCACAGGTAGACTACCTTGGGGGCGTTGCGTTCCGGGTCGCGGGGGTTCTCCACTTCGCGCACCACCTCTTGGACCGCCGCAGTGATACCGCGCTGGGCGCGGATCTCCCGAGCCGTATCGGGAATGCCTTGGGTCATGCGTGTGTCGCCGCCGGGGTACACAGCGTTGACCGTGATATGGTAGGGGGCAAGCTCCCGGGCCAGTGCGCGGCAGAAACCCACCTGGCCCTCCTTGGCCGCGGCATAGTTGGCCTGGCCCGAGTTCCCCAGGCCGGAGCCGGAGGAGAAGATGACGATGCGCCCGTACCGCTGCTTGATCATGAGGGGAACCACGTTGCGCACCATGTGGAACGCACCGAACAGATGGACCTGCAGCACGGCGTCCCACTCTTCCTCCGCCATGTTGAACACCATGCGGTCGCGCAGAATGCCAGCCACGTGGCACAGGATGTCCACCCGGCCAAAGGCGTCCAGCGCCGCCTGCACCATCTTCTGCGCCCCTTCCATGGTGGACACCGAGTCGTAGTTGGCTATGGCCTTGCCGCCTTCGGCCTTGATCTGCGCGACTACCGCGTCCGCCGGGCCGCTGGCCGCCCCAGTGCCGTCTACCCGCGTGCCCAGGTCGTTGACGACGACGGCAGCGCCGTCCCGCGCCAGCCACGTGCTGACGCCCTTGCCAATGCCTCCCGCGCCTCCGGTGACGATGGCAACCCGTCCTGCTAGCCTGTTACCCATGGTGTGCCTTCCTTTGTAGTGGGGTACTGATACTCTGCCCCCTTCGTCCTGGTAACTCTTCCTCTCCCTTGGGAGAAGACCGAGGTGAGAGCCAAACGCTGGTCGTTGTTATCTCTTCCTCTCCCCTGGGAGAGGATTGAGGTGAGGGTCGTCTCCAGGTCTGCCCACGAACAGCTTCTTCCCCATGGGGAATGCACTCCCTCTCCAGAAATTCCCTCCCCCCTTGGAGAGGACTGAGGTGAGAGTCAAGCGTTGGTACTCTCGTCAAGCGTTGCCAAGATTGCCAGCGTCACGCCTTCAAGATTCCCCTTCACTTCATTGTTCCAAAACCTCAGCACGCGAAATCCCTGAGATTCTAGCCACTCGGTCCGTTCCTTGTCAGCAGCGCTGCTTTCCCCGTGTTGGCTACCATCAACCTCCACGATCAACCGTTTCTCCCAGCACAGGAAGTCTACTATGTACTCCCCTACTGGCTGCTGCCTGCGAAACTTACAGCCAGCAAGTTGCCGGTTCCTCAGACAAAGCCATAGCAACAGTTCAGCTTCGGTAGGATTGTTCCTCAATGCTTGTGCAAGTGAGTTGAACCCTGGTGTTTTACTCCTGAGTTTGGAAAGCTGTGATTCGCGTTTGGGTAACCCTGATTGATAAGCCAACGCTGACCCTCACCCTGCCCTCTCCCAAGGGAGAGGAACCTGTTTCTGCCGTCTTCCAACTGCAAGCCAATCAGAAAGCTCTCCAGCATTCCCTTTCTTCTCCCTTAGCAAAGGGCTTAGGCAGGGTCGTTCGTGCCCGCTTGCCAATTCCCTCAGTCTTCTCCCTTGGGAGAGGACTGAGGCGAGGGTCGTCTCCATCTCTGTCGCAAAGATGATCGTTACATATCGTAGGAGATGGTTCTTGGCACAAGGTCGTCCAGCGCGTCCATGCTGAACAGGCCCCTGTCGTAGATGGCGCGTTCCACCTCTGGATTCGTATAAAGGTAGATATCGCCGCCGCGCGTCCCAAAGACATAGCCGTTGGCGTTGGGCGACTCGCCCGAGGCCAGGTAGGCCACCAGTGGCGCGACGTTTTCCGCGTCGTCGGGCGTACCCGGCCCTTTCCATGCTTCCCGTGCATCCCTGGGGAACGGCACAGCCAGGCCTGCCCGGCGGTCCGGATTGGTGTCTGCCGGCCCGCCCTGGCGATACATGTCCACCATGCCTGGGAACAGGCGCGTAGCCGCCATAGGAGAAACGGCGTTGCAGGTGACGCCGTAGCGCCCCATGTCCCGCGCAATAGTACGGGTCATGCCCACAATGCCTTCCGACGCCGCAGCGAAGTTGGACATGCCGATGCTCCCCAGCCCGGCGTCGGCGGTAATGTTCACAATGCGCCCGCTGCGCTGCTGGCGGAACAGGATGCAGGCGAACTTGGTAGTGGTGAACGCCGACTTCAGCGAGTTGCGGACCACGGCGTAGAAGTCCTCCGGCGTCATCTGCCAGATGAGCCGGTCCCGCCGGATGCCGACGCTGTTCACCAGCACGTCCAGCCGGCCGTAGGTATCCACCGCCTTCTGCACCACCGCCTCGCCGCCGGCCATGGTGGACACGTCCTGATAGGTCGCAGTCGCCTTGCCGCCCTTGCGTTTTATTTCGGCCACCGTGTCGTCCGCAGGCGTGTGAGAAGAGCCTGTGCCGTCCACCTCGCAGCCCAGGTCGTTCACCACCAACGACGCCCCCTCCTCCGCCAGCAGCAGCGCCACAGCACGGCCAATGCCGCGTCCTCCGCCGGAAACAATGGCTACTTTGTCTGCAAACCTCGTGCCCATGGACTCTCCTTTGTACGACACCACCGCACCCTAAAGGGTGCGGCTTGATAACGCCCCGTGAACCGGACGGCACGCCACACCGGGTAAACAGAACCTACCCTCACCATAGCGGCGTCAGCGCCGATTATACACAAGGGGGGCTAAGAGAGGCTAGGGCGGGTAGGAGCAAGGAATTCCCCGCATTTCACATTTCGTGTATACTAACAATGTTTGCTGGCGACAACGTCAGTGCGGCCCAAGACCACTTGGCCTTGGGCCTTTCTTTTTTGCCAAGCAGGTAGGTGTTTTTGGTATGTTAAGGATCGCGGCGGTGGCCCGCCGCAGCAAAACGGAGCTGTGGCAGGCGTACCTCCGGTACATCATCAGCGCCCAGTTCCTCACCTCCTTCGGCTTCGGTCTCGTCGGCCCGTTCATGCCGCTGTTCATCCGCGAGCTGGGCGGCTACAGCGAGCGCGAGGCGGCGTTGTGGGCGGGAATCCTCGCCGGACTCAACGGCGTCGTCATGTTCCTGGTCAGCCCCATGTGGGGCGCCCTCTCCGACTGGTTTGGACACAAGCGCAACGTCCTGCGCGCCTCCTTTGCCACCGCACTGATCATGAGCCTCACCGGCGTTCTGCAGAACATATGGCAGCTCATCTTCAGCCGTATCGTCATGGGCGGCGTCAGCGGCGTCTTCCCCGCCATGATGGGGCTTTCCGGTTCCATTGTGCCCAAGCAGCGGGTGGTGTTTGCCGTGGGCATGTTGCAAGGCATCAGTTCCCTGGGCATGATGATCGGCCCCCTCGTGGGCGGCATGATCGTTGACTGGGCAGGCTATCGGACGGCGTTCCTCCTGAGCGGGGTACTCATCGGCCTTGGCGGGCTGCTTATCCTCACCCTGGTCCAAGAGGACTTTCACAAGCCCAAAGCAGAGTCCCACAGCCTCAAAAGCTTGGGCGGCGAAATCCGAGGACTGACCAAGACGCCGGGCGTCACCCGCGCGCTGACTCTCGTCTCCCTGGCGCAGATGGCCCCCAACCTGGTGGCCCCCGTGTTCGGCCTGCTGGTAGCGGACATCGCCGCCCAGTCCACGGCCGCCGCCGTCGGCATGGTGTTCACCGTCATGGGCATTGCCACTACCGCTGCCGCCTTCTCTACGGGCGCGCTGTCCAACCGCACCGGCATCACGTGGCTATTCGTCATCGGAGGACTGACCGGGGCCGCCGGGTCATTCGCCATGACGGTCGCACATACCATCCCCTTCGCCCTGGGCATGAGCGTCTTCCTGGGACTGGCCGTGGGCGTCCTGTCCACCTCTGCCAGCGGACTGGTGGGCGCTATGGCCCCCACAGGGCGGCAAGGTTCCGCTTTTGGACTTGTCCAGAGCGCCAACGCCATTGGCTTCGGCCTTGGCCCATTCATTGGCGGCGTCCTTGCCCACAGCTTCGGCCTGCGGCTCCCCTTCCTCATAGAGGGCTTCCTTTTCCTGATGATGCCCCTTCTGGTGCTGGGAATGCCCAAGACCTCCTCAACGGCAACGGTGGTTTCCGCCAAGAGCGAGAGAAACTAGGCAGTGTACGTAGGGGCGATGCCATGCGTCGCTCCTACGCTCGTCCCTTGTCTTTGTGAGCGAGTCCTGACAGCATCGGGACTCGCTTGGCTGTTACAGGCACTGCGTATCGGTTGAGCGCGCGGGAGAGATGCTTCGTCCCGATGCGTCGGGATTCAGCATGACAAGGAGAGGAGCGGGAAGGAACGTCGGGGGACATTGCGGGCGTAGCGTCGTTTTTCGTACCGCACCCTGAAGGGTGCGGCTTCGGGCGGTAGACAAGCCGCACCGTAGACGGTGCGGTGCAGGGAAACAGCCGCCTGACGGCGCGACCTAACCCCTGCCCCTTCCCGCAACGGGAAGGGGGATTGGCACCGCACCCTAAAGGGTGCGGCTTGATTGGCGGTGCGAAGTAGGGGCGACGCATGCGTCGCCCCTACGCACGGCGAAGGCGTTATTGACCCTGCCGCTGCGTCTGCCTACAATTGCCCCACTATGCAAGCAAACGACCTGACGTACCTCACCATTGCCCAGCTAGAGCCGCTCATCGCCACGGGGCAGGCGTCGCCGGCGGAGCTGACGGAGGCGTGCCTGGAGCGCATCGCCGCGCTGGACGGGCGGCTGCACTGCTTCATCACGCTGCTGGCGGACCAGGCGATGGCGGCGGCGCGGCTGGCAGAAGAGTCCATCGTTGACGGCAGATACCTGGGGCCGCTGCACGGCATCCCCATCGGCCTGAAGGACCTGTACTGGACGGCGGGCGTGCGCACCACGGCAGGCTCTAAGATTTTGGCGGACTTCATCCCCACTGAGGATGCGGAGACAGTGGCGCGGCTGAAGTCGGCGGGGTGCATCATCCTGGGCAAGCTGAACATGCACCCCTTTGCCTACGGCGCGGTGGGCATCAACCAGGACTACGGCACGCCGCCGAACCCGTGGGACGCCACGCGCATCCCCGGCGGCTCCAGCAGCGGGTCGTGCGTGGCGCTGGCGATGGGCCTGCTGCCCGGGGCGACCGGCTCGGACACGGGCGGCTCCATCCGCATCCCGGCGTCGCTGTGCGGCGTGGTGGGACTGAAGCCTACCTATGGGCGAGTGAGCAGGCACGGCCTTGTGCCCCTGGCGGAATCCCTGGACCACGCGGGGCCGATGGCGCGGTGCGTGGAGGACTGCGCCATCCTGCTAGAGGCGATGGCGGGACAGGACAGCAAGGACGAGACGACATCGGAGCTGGCCGTGCCGGACTACCGGGCGACGCTGAAGACTTCTGTGCGCGGACTGCGCGCCGGGCTGCCCAGGCCGTTCTTTGCCGGGCTGCAACCCGCCGTGCGAGATGCGGTGCAGAAGGCGGCGCGCGTGCTGGAGGAGCTTGGCATGGCGGTGGAGGAGGTGGACGCGCCCAGCCTGGAGGAGTCCGGAGCCTTGGTATCGGCCATCATGGGGCCGGAGGTGGCGGCGTACCATCAGGAGATGGTGAAGGCGCACGCCAGCGAGTACCCGCCGGACGTGCTGCGGCGCATCCAGCCGAACCTGACCCTGCCTGCCATAGAGTACGTTCGGGCGCGGCAGCAGGGGCGGGACTTTACGCGGCGCTATCTGGCGCTGATGGAGCGGTACGACGTGCTGCTGACGCCGACGGAGGCGCTGACGGCCCAGGCTGTCGGCGCGACCAACGTGGTGATTGACGGCCAGGAGCGGCCTTACCAGGGGACGCTGACCCGCTTCACGAACCCCTTCAACCTGACGGGCCAGCCCGCCATCAGCCTGCCCTGCGGCTTTGACGGAGACGGGCTGCCCATCGGCTTGCAAATCGTGGGCCGCGCCTTTGACGAGGCGACGGTGCTGCGCGTGGCCTACGCCTATGAGTCCCGACAAGTCGGGACGGCATGGCACGGGAGAAGGGCGGGGGTGTGACGCAGCGGCAGGCATGGGCGAAACGCCCGGACAAAAGAGGGACGCCCCGAAGGGGGCGTCCCTGTACTGCACGAAATGGAATTGCTGGCTTCCCCTGTTCAAGGGCCGGGCACTGGAGAACCAATATGGGGCCCTGGCTCACTCGCTGGCCCTCGCACCTCGCCATCCGGTTTCCCATTGCACCCTGGCCTGGCCCAGAAGTCCATGCTAAGTGGTCGGTCGTTGAGCTTGCCGGCAGCTTTGGCGGCATCCCTCCAGGCGAAATACTCTGAAGTACACTCTGGTAGCAGTGAAGAATCGTGCTTTCTTATTGCTTCTTCGCGTTGACGTTGCTGCTCTGGGGGCCAAATGTATTCATCAGGAACGTCTTGCTCTCGTTGCCCAGAAGCGGCGGAGCGAGGAGCCACATCAGAATCTGCCGTCACGATGAGTTGGGAGATGAGGCCTGTACACAGGAGAACCGCGAATGTGGCAAATCCGAGGCACATAGTCCTGGGACCTATGCGCATGTTTCCCCTCCCTATTGACCAACGCCTGCTGTCGTAGCGTTTCAGGAGCATTCGTTCATGTCCATGCAGGGCACGCGGGATGCGGGCAGGGAAACCCTGCGCCTACGAGGCGGCAAGGCGTCAGCAGTCGTTGCTCATGTTCATGGCAAGGTCTTCCATCTCGTCGGCGCGTTTGAGGTGGGCCAGGGCGTCCTGGGCTAGCAGGTCGGGGATGAGCAGCTGGATGTTGTGGCCGAGGCCGGGGTAGACCTTCAGCACGGACTTTTTGATGCTGTCCCGCATCAGCTCCTGTAGCTTCAGGGGGGCGATGTCGTCGTTGTCCGAGGCCTGGATCAGGGTAGGCAGGCGGAGATACTGGAGGTTGGGGGTGAGGTCCACGGTCGCCATGGCGGCGGTGGCCAGCTTGGCAACGGCGACGGAGGTGCGCGCTCCCTCCTCGGCGTACCACTGCACGAGCTTGGGATCTGCCTTGGGGAAGCGTGTTTCGGCGTCGGCGGTGAGCCAGCCTTCCACGCCGAGCTTGTCCATAAGCTCACCCCAGCGGGAGATGTCCACCTGGGCGTCGGCCAGCTTTGGCGTGGCGGCCACGAGGGTGAGGCTGCGGGCGCGTCCCGGGTAGTCCTGGGCCAGCTTCAGGCCGACGGCGCCGCCGCCGGAGGCGCCGATGAAGTGGGCGCGGGTGATGCTCAGGGCGTTCATGACGGCTACGGCGTCTTCTACCAGAGTGTCAATGGAGAAGTGGCCGTTGGAGGCGGGCCAGGTGGAATCGCCGTGGCCGCGGGCGTCGTAACGCAGCACTTTGTAGTGGCGGGCCAGGTAGGGGACCCAGGCATACCACTGGCGGGAGCTGCCGGCGATGGCGTGGTGCATGAGCACCCAGGGGGCGCGCTTCCACGGGTCGGTGTAGTCGTCAATGGTGAAGCTGATGTCCACGTCTTTGAGCTTGAGTTTGGGCATAGGATGCCTCCTGCGTGACCATCCGCCTGTATATGAGCTATGGGTATTGTAGCAGGTCTCTCTGGAGTCTGAGGTACTGCTTTGTTTTTCAGAAGGACGGCTCCTGTGTGCTGTCAGCCCTCATCGCTATAGAACAGGAAAGGGCCTACGTTCAGTAAGCCCTTTCCCGCTGCGAGGAACGGGCGCTTTTTACACGGATGATAGACTCATCGTGTAAAAAGGCACCCGCCTTTAACTACTGGCTCGCCTGAGTTACACGCGCCCTACGGGATTCCCTTGAAGTCAATGTTGGAAAACAACGGCGCAGTAGGACGGGTAACCCTTATGGAGCTGATCTGGAACCCACCGCCAGTTGACTTTGCATGGCAGAGGTTACAGCCGGAGATTGCCTTGTCGTACGCAGCCTCAAAGGCAGCTTTGTCTTTGGCTTTGGCTGCATCTGCCAGGGCCTTTAGATTTGGCCCTGACCAGGCTTCCATGTCGGCTTGCCTTGCCGGACGAGTTACAGCGATAGCTTTTGCTTCTTCCTCAGCGCGATAGATTTCAAAGCCAGCCATTTCAAAATTGCCTGCCTGGACGGCGAACCACATGAGGTTGAAGCTCTCCGTGAATTCGCGCATCCTGGGGGCTGTGCCGGGCTGGATAGCCCACAGGGGCAGATTGCGGTCAACGGTGGTGAACCTTGCGTCTACGATCTTGGTTACATCAGCAGGGTTGGCCACACCCGCCGGGCCCTGGATACCTTGGGCGCCCGCGGGCCCTTGTGGGCCTGTCGGGCCTTGCGCACCTTGAGGTCCAGTATCGCCCTTGGAACCTGCGGGGCCTTGCAGTCCCTGAGCCCCTTGCGGACCCGCCGCACCTTGCGCACCTTGAGGTCCAGCGTCGCCCTTGGAACCTGCGGGTCCGATCGCGCCCGTACAGGCCGTGACCAGGCCCAGGAGCAGTCCAAGAGCAACCAGTCCGCCAATACCAACCTGGTGACGATTCATGTATCCCTCCTTAGGATTGAATAGCTTAGTCCAAATATACTAAGTACTTTAGTAGTAATATCCAGGAATACCCCCTGGGTAACGACGCACAGGCCTCCACGGATGAACACTCTATGCGAAGTACCTTAGTAGTAGTGTTGCGAAAAAAACTAGATCAGTATCCCCATGACCACCATCACCGCAGCCGCGAACATGCCGACAACCAGCCATGCCCTTCTGGATGGCTCTTTGTACTCCGGCGGAGAGATCATGCGCTGCACGCGCTCTTCCAGTGCATTTTCACATCCCAATAGCTCGGTCACCCCCGCATACGCGCGGGACCTGGTGAGCCTGTAGGCGCGTAGCAGACAGGAAGCCAGCGCCAGCCTGCTACACCCCAACTTTATGGCGCGGTCATCGGTTGCCAACTCCCGCTCGCGATGAAAGCGGGCGAGGGCCAGATAAGCGATCGGATTAAAGAGCATCAGGCTGCAACAGCCCCTGCTCAAGGTGTCCAGGAGGCCGTCCCACCGAACGATATGGGCCACTTCGTGGGCAAGCAGGGCTTGCAACTCCTCATCGTCTAGTTGTGCAGCGAGGGCTTGGGGGACAAAGATGTAGCCACAAGGCACAAACGCCAAGCTGCCGGCGTTCTTTCCATCGGTAAGCACGAGCCGCGGCACGTGGACGCAGGCCCTAGCGGCCAAGACCTGGAGTAGCCCATCGCACCGGGAGTGCAGCGGCGAGGGGTCCAGCTGCTGACTTTGCCAGTCACTGCGGGCTTGAAGCCATTGCTTCCTTTGCCGCCACAGGAAAACAAGAAACGAGGCCCCGGCCAGCACCCCAGTCACAAGGAACAGCCAAAGCAAGGGAGCCGACGCAGGAATCCAGAGGTCAATAAGTCGTCCTACCGGCTGGGCAATAATCAAAGGTAAAGGGCTAAATACACTCGGCAGCATATGGAAGAAGGTGGCAAGAGTCACAGGGGCAAGGAGGACAAAGAGAAAGAGGACCTCGCGTATTCTGGGGCTGGGGGGATTAGACCAGCGGAGGAAAGCAAGCACTGCTACCCATAGAAGTGCGCTCTCCAGGGTGCTTTCCACCACAATGTATGGGACGCTCTCGCGGATCTGCTCCACGTCTAGCCTTCATTCGTGGTTGCTAGTGTTGCATAGCAGAATCGCCTTGACCCCGCTGACGGCGCAGGCGCCTTACCTTCGCCTCCAACTCGGCCAAGGTCTGTTCATCCATAGAGTCCAGTTTGTTGATCAAGGTGCTCATAGTAGGCTGGGTAAAGCGGTCCAAGAGATCGTCCACTACCTCGGCGACGTGGGAATGGGTAAACCGCTGTTGGGTCACCAGCGCCCTGTAGAGATATGCCCTTCCTTCCGGTCGCCGCTCCAGCAAGCCCTTTCGCGTGAGATTGCCCATCACCGTCATCACAGTGGTATAGGCAACAGGCCGGCGGCGCTGAAGCCGTTCGTGGACATCCCGAGTGGTCACCGCTTGATCGCTCAGCCACACAACTTCCATCACCTCTGTTTCCAGCGGACCAAGTGTGCCTTCGGGGAGCACACCTCCTAGACCCTTGGGCCTCCCCCTGTTGGTTGCAGTAGTCCTTTCTCTCTTCGGCTCCCCAGTCATACTACTAACTTCCTTAGTATCAATAACCCTACAGTAGCACACTGTTGAAGGGGGAGTCAATCTCAGAGTCAACCGTTACGAGCACAAAGACGCACAAAACCTTTGACCTTTCTCCGTCTAAACACAATAGCTCCAACACATGCAGGCGGGTTCGCCACCTCCCTCTTGCGTGGAACAGAACATATATTCTATGATTCCTGGCATCATGCAGTGATAGGTCCGAGGCCTGTATGCGCAGGGGTGTAAGGTTGTTCCAGCTTGCAGGGGTCTTGCTGTTCCAGCAGGCGGTCACGATTGCCCTTAGCGGGTACAACGCTTGCTTCTTCTTCACCCATGCCCGGCGCAACCCGCGCCGCCGCTTGGGGGCAACGGTGCTCGGCTTCGTCAACGTGGCGCTGGCCGGGGAGAGTTTGGCCTTCGGGCTGCTGCCGCACCTCCTCTTCGCTCGTCACGCAGTCGTCGTCGGCCAGGCAATCGTTACGTCGCTATCGCTGGCGGTGGCGCTGGTCATGGCGGCGTTGGCCCTGCGGCATCGGCTGCGGAGGGGGAGATAGAGAGATCGTGTCAAACCTGGCACTTAAGTGCCAGGTTTGAGGGGGGCATTCCGCTATTACTATCGGGGATATGTTGCAAGGGAGGCGCTTATGACAACCCTGGCGCAGGCCATACGCAGAGAGCAATGGGAACTGGCGGCGCTGCTGCTCTTGCAGGGGATGCTGGAGGCGGCGCAACGCCTGCCGGAGGACGCTATCCCGCAGCTTTTGGAGGCGTTGGAAGGGGAGGAAGGGCCGCAACACCAGGGCCGAGGAGTACGCGATGACGGAGAAGCCTAGTCCGTCCGACTTCTACGCCGATGCGCTATCCCAGGCGGAACGTCTGCGGTTGCCCCAGGCGCACATGGTGGAGGGGCTTGACGAGGAGATCGCCTTGCTCCGCGTGCGCCTGTTCACCGCAGTACAGAAGCGCCCGGAGGAGCTTGAGTTGCTGCTGCGGGGCGTCAATGCCCTGGTCCGGCTGGCGGCGATGCGCTACCGGTTATCGGACAAACCTGCGGAGCAGCTTTCCCAGAGCATCGCCGGAGTGCTGGAAGGCATCGGCGGCGCGCTGTACCAGGAGCACGTACACGATGGCTGAAGAACGTCTGAAGTCGGCGCTGCGCAAGCTGTTCCGGCAACGGCAACGGGTTGAACAATCGCACCAGCAGGCAACAGAGGCAGGCGCTGGGCTGGACCTGTCGCCGCGCTCGCCCTTTGACGTGGTGCTGGACCAGCGATTGAAGGCGCTGGAGGCGCAGGTGGACGACCTGAAGGGCCGGGTCAACGGACTGGTGGCTGCCGTTGTGGCGGCGGTGGTCATTCAGGTGGTGCTGAGCCTGTTCAGGTGAGGGGGGCTTCCCGTAGGGGCGACGCATGCGTCGCCCCTACGGGAAGCCCAAAACCTGGCACTTAAGTGCCAGGTTTCCTCCCCAACGGCGTTGGTTGTAGGGGCAGGGCCTCTCTGCCCAGAGATTCAAAGGAACAACCCCATGCCCATGAAAAACACGCTACGTCCCTACCAGGTGGAGATTGGCCGGGCCGTTCTGGACAGCGTCCTGCACCGGCGGGGCCTCACCTTCACGGTGGAGATCGCGCGGCAGGGCGGCAAGAACGAACTGTCGGCACAGCTAGATGTGCTGCTGCTGACGCTGCACATGACAGAGGGCGGCAACATCGTCAAGGCAGCGCCCACGTTCACACCGCAGCTTTTGCACAGCATTTTGCGCCTCAAAGACCGCCTGTCCGAGGCGGGCTACGACGGCGTGTGGCGCAAGGAGGCGCTGAACATTTTCGCCCTGGGCAAGGCGCGTCAGGTGTTCCTGAGCGCAGAACCGTCGGCGCGGGTCGTCGGCGCGACGGCGCACGTCCTGCTGGAGATGGACGAGGCGCAGGAGATTGACAAAGAGAAGTTCTACAAAGAGTTCCGGCCCATGGGCGCGTCCACCAACGTGACGACGGTTCTCTACGGGACGCCCTGGGACGGCGACTCGCTGCTGGAAGAGGTGACGGCGGCAAACCTGGAGGCAGAGCGGCGGGACGGCGTGCAACGCCACTTCCGCTACGACTGGCAGGCCGTCGCCGCGTGCAATCCGCTGTACGCCGCCTACGTAGAGGGTGAGCGGCAGCGTTTGGGCGAGGAGCACCCCCTGTTCCGCAGCCAGTACTGCCTGGAGCCGGCCCATCTTGGCGGCGGGCTGTTCAGCGGGGGCCAGCAGGCGCAGCTTCAGGGCACGCACTTGCGTCGCCACGCGCCGGAAGCAGGCAAGACTTACGTGGCTGCGCTGGATGTGGCGGGAGGGCCATTGTCCCTTGACGGCGCAGGTAAGCAAAGGGGGAAGGAACGCGATTCCACGGTACTGACCATCGGCGAAGTGGACTTTTCGTCCGGTGACGACCTGACCGGCGAGCCACAGGTGCGCGTGGTAGAGCACCGCTGGTGGACGGGCGAATCGCCGGCGTCGCTGCACCCGCAGTTGCTGGACCTGGCACGACTGTGGAAGCCACGCCGGTTGATCGTAGACGCCACGGGCCTGGGCCAGGGCACGGCCAGCTTCCTAGAGCGCGTCCTGGGCGGCATGGTGGAGCCGTTTGTGTTCACGGCGCAGAGCAAGTCCCGCCTGGGGTTTGACCTGCTGGCCGCGGTGAACAGCGGACGACTGAAACTCTACGCGCCCGATGGCTCTCGTGAGCACCAGGAGCTGTGGCGGCAGTTGGAACGCGCCGAGGCCCACCTGCTGCCCAACCGCACCATGACCTTTCAGGTGGCAGCCGCCAAGGGCCACGACGACTTCCTGATGAGCCTGGCGCTGCTGGTACAGGCAGCACGCTACGCCCCGAGGGTGGCACGGGGACGGGCAAGGGAGGCGGTGGGGGTGGGGTAAGGGCGGGGTTGTTTGTAGGGGCGAACCAGTGTGTTCGCCCGCGCCCTGGGCCGACACATCGGTCGGCCCCTACGGAGGAATACAGGCGTGTGGGTAGGCAAACGTAGGGGCGACGCATGCGTCGCCCCTACGGAAACGGATTCCTGAACAGCCGAACGCATTGGATAGCAGACGCAGTCAGGTGGTGTGCCGTATGACCAGCAAGAAAGGTATCCCGGCTATGGACGTTCTGCCCGAATACTTTCCTTACAGGGACGACGGCTGCGATGTGTCGCGGACGTGCCTGCGGTGTCCGCTGCCGCAGTGCAAGTATGATAACCCCGGCTGGCTGGCCCGCGTCCGGCGTGACACCCGCGACCAGCAGGTGCTGGCGGCCCACCGTTGTGGGAACGATAGCATTAACGACCTGGCGCGGCGCTTTGGGCTGAGCATCAGGACGGTGCACCGGATACTGGCGAAGGGGGAGGACAGTGGCAGCTAGGCTGGTTTTCCAGCGTTGCTTTGTTTGACGCCAGGCGCGAACAGGAGGTAGAGAAACATTACAACATTCACTATTGGTACGAGGATCAGCAACGTGAACCAGCCTGACTTGCCAAGATCGTGCCAGCGACGAATATACGCGACGATGACCGTGTAAATGCCAATCAAGATCAAGACAAGCGCAATGGAAACTAGCCACGTGAGCAGGAAGTCCAGCCGCCCCGAACGTCCTGAAGGGCTGAACAACTTTTGCACGAAGGAATCATTCTGAGACATGGCGATTACCTCCAGCGAATTGGTCAGGATAACCAGCGAGTTGAGTATCTCCCTTTCCCTAAGAAAGTCAAGAGGGAAATCGCAGTGGTTTTGGGCATGGCCTCTTGTTTTTCGTAAACGAATGGCCGCTTTGAAAACGTAGCCCTCTCAAAAAGACTATTTGGCAAAAGGAGCACAACCCATGACCACTCTCCCCCTTCCCCAGCAGCTTGAACGGCTAGACACAGACCGCCTGCGGCGCTACCAGGAGCACCTGGACTTCTACAGCGGCCGCCAGTGGCCGGGTCGCGCCCGCCCCGGCGAGCGCCGCCTGACCTTCAACTACGCCAAGGCCATCGTGGACAAGCTGGCGTCGTACGTTATGACCGGCATGACGGTCAACGTGCAGCCGTGGGACGCCACGCCGGAAGCCGCGGACCGCGCACGCCGCGCGCAGGAGGCGCTGCACCAGGCCTACGCCGACAACGCCCTGGAAGCCCTGGACCTGGACACGGAGCTGGACGCCTCCATCCTGGGCGACGGCGCGTTCAAGGTCACGTGGGACGCCGAGGCCGGGCGGGTGCGCATCACGTCGCCGGACGTGCAGGGCATCTTCGCGTGGTGGCAGGCCGACGACCCTTCTCGCGTATGGCGCGTCGCCAGCCGCTACCGGCTTTCGCTGGAGGAGTTCCGACAAGTCGGGATAGGCTCTCGCTCAGATAGCGAGCCACCCCTGGAACAGCAAGCGCAAGGCCCGGTGACGGTCGTAGAGGCGTGGACGGCGGACGTTTTTCAGCTTTGGGCGGGCAACGCCATCGTGCAGGAGTCCAAGAACCCCTACGGCGTGATCCCCTTCGTGCTGTTCCCCAACCTGCGTGTGCCCAAGGCCTTCTGGGGCGAGTCGGACCTGCCGCCGCTCATGGAGCCGGCTCGGGAGCTGAACCGGGCGCTGTCGCAGCTTTCCGCCATCGTAGAGCTGTCGGGGAACCCCATCGCTGTGCTGGAGGGCGTGGAGCGCGCCGAGGACATTGCGGTGCAGCCCGGCGCGGTGTGGGAGCTGCCGGAGCGGGCAAAGGCGTACCTGCTGGACCTGCTCCAGGGCGGCGGCGTGAAGCTGCACATTGACTTTATTGACCTGCTGTACCGCGCCATCCACGACATCTCGGAGGCCCCACGCACCAGCTTTGGCGATAACCCGCAGGCCCTCTCCGGCGTGGCGCTGGAGATGGAGATGAACCCGCTGATGCAGCGGGTGCGGCGCAAGCGGCTGGTGCGCGCCGCCGCCTATCAGCGCAGGAATGAGCTAGTCCTGCGCCTGCTGGAGCAGCACACGGGCGCGGCGTACCTGCCGGTGCGGCAGGAGATTGTGTGGGGGCAAGTGTTGCCACAAGACCGTGGCCGCCTGGTGCGCGACGAGCAGACGCTGGTGGCGGCGGGCCTGCACAGCAAGCGCACGGCTATGGAGGCGCTTGGCGTGCGTGACGTGGACGCGGAGGTGGAAAGGGTGAGGGAGGAGGGGTAGCCAGGAACGCACCCAACGTACCGAGAAGCGAGGCTTGCCTTACTTGGACGATTTCAACCGTCTCACACCTACGCCGAGACGTCGCTTCCCTGCAAAGACCCAGACGGAGAAATACGATCGTACAATGAACGATTTGCGTCGGACCCAATGGTTGCCGATTTCCTGAAGCGCCTCTACCATTGTGGTGTGTATGTCGTCTGCAAAACGATCCCAATCTTCCTGTGACAGGCCCTGTAGGCTGGCACTCATCGCCTTCTGCTCAGACTTCCCCAATTGGTGGGGGGTAGGGCCGGGGACGTACTCGGTCATCACCTCCACTCCATCAACAAAATATCTACGCAGGTACCCCGGGAAATGGGTTCCACCAGCGGTCCAGATATGTCTGATTTCCACAAAGGTTCCTTTTTGCTTTCGGCGTTCCTCCTGCGCTGCAAGGCGATAGCTAAGATAGCCGAAAACAGTTCCGAGAGCCCCAACTACCAATCCTAGTATTTGCCAGAGATCCATTGCTCACCTCACCGACAAGCTCTTGGGGTCTACAGAGCTGGATTTAGTATGGGTTTCGACACACGTTCCACTGTTGCCCTGAACTCAGTTAGCAATCTGGCGCCTAGCGCTGTGATGCGGTACACCTTGCGGCGCTCATTGCCATCCCCATCTTCGTACCTTTCAATCATACCGCCATCCCAGAGTTTAGCCAGGTTCTCATACAGGCTCCCAATGCTCAGATCAACCTTGCCATTTGTGAGTTCCCGAACGTGTTTCATGATGGCATAGCCGTGTTTGGGACTCTCTGCCAAGCTCACAAGAAGCCAGAACTCCCTTGGCGACAGAGGGAACCCTTCCTTTACCTTTTCCATAGTCAACCTCGACTCAGTCAGTATCAATAACAATATCAGTTATCCGATATATCGGATAACTGATATACTATGATGCGCTGGACAGCGTGTCAAGCCCCTTATCCTACTCCTACAGGTACTTCACCAGGAACGGCCCACTAGTGAGCAGCGCGTCGTCGTAGGAGACGTTGAACCAGCATAGACCCTCCCGTGCAAAGCTCGTTTCTGCCCTGGAGCTTGGCCTTGCCGAAATGAGCAACAAGGCTCGTACTGAAAAAGAGATGCACCAGTCGCTTAGAGAAGTCCTGGCCCAGCAAGTCGTGGCGTAGTCTTCCGGCTGTACTGAAAGCCACCGCCGTGCTATTGTAGGAGTTGCATCCTAAGCCTGGAAACAGCGTATGGCCACCGTAACTCGCACAACCAACAAACCCATCTCCGATAAAGAGCTCAAGGCCCAGGTCCGTGAGCTGGTCAAGAAGCTCCTGAACCCGACCAAGGAAGAGGCCGAGGCGCATATCGTTGACCTGAAGGCCCGTATCACAGAGTATGAGCGGCGGTATGAGATGCCATCTGCCCAGATGTTGGAGGGGCTTGAGTCCGGCAAGGTCAGGGAAACCGCGGAAATAGTCCTGTGGGCAATGGACTGGCGCGAATACAGGCGCATCGTATACGGCACTCCATGGTTTGAAGGAGAGGAAGAGCCACCTCCTCCACCTCCTGTGAGTCGCATGAATGGCAAGCGCAAGAGAACCTCATAGGGGCGACCCCCACGACTGGAATTCCCTGGAGAACTACGTACTGGTTCACAAGAAGCGCCTCTCGGAGCACGCGCTTGTGGTTCAGGAGGTTAGTTCGCTCCTCTTTCTCTCGGAACCGGCACCCCACACGAGGTACGACGTTTTCAAAGTGCAGGGCCTCATTGTTTGCCGCAACGGCATTTGTCTGACAGTGAGCAAGCGCGGAGACATGGAGCGTAGCCATTCACGGCGAGTTCGGATGTTCCTTTATGCGTACAACGCTTGGTTCCCAGGCGGCCATAACGTCCTACGGTATGATAACCAACACGTAGGCCAGGAAAACGTTTATCACCGCCACCAGTTTGATCCTGTGACAGGTGTAGAAGTTGGTTTTTCCCGTATGCAGCGCCATCAGTTCCCCGTTATGCACGAGATTTTGGATGAGCTGATGGCGCTGTTCCCACCCCAGCTATGACCTCCCTCCCCCTGCCTACCGTTCCCGCACGTACCGCACGCGGAAGGGTACGCGCGTCAGCAGGGCGTCGTCGTAGAAGACATTGAACCAGTGCAGGCCCTCCAGGGTGAAGGTCATGTTGATGTTGAAGATCAGGTTTTGTCCCCGGTCGTCGCCTTCCAGGTGCACCGTCAGCAAGAGCGGGTCCTTCATCTCGCCGGAAGGCATCTCCGGCACCACGCGCACCTCGCCACGCCCTCTGGCCCGGCCTGCCTTGAGACACACCACCAGGGTCAGTTTGTAGGGCACCGAGGGCATCTCTCTTGGCGCTTCCGGCCCGCGCTCTGCGTGGGTCAGGGTGTCTATGAGGCGGATGAGGGAGAGCGACCCTTGTTTGTCCTCAATGGTCTGGTCGCAAAAGGCCGCCACTTGTACGTAAGGCCCGCCTTCCATTGTCATGCCAGTCTCCTTCTTGGTGTCTTGCCCCAAAAGTCCTCTTCTGCCTTGCCCCCTGGCCCCCTCGCCTTCGGCGGGGGGAAGTAATCGTATCTTCCCGATGCCATCGGGACAGCCCCCCGACAGTCCCGACACGTCGGGACTGTACCTTCCTGACTCTTGAGACAACGCTCCTCTTTTGGTTTGAGTCACGTAGCTGGACACATAGTAGCACACCTCCGTGCCATCGCTTCTTACACCCGTAGGGGCGACGCATGCGTCGCCCCTACGGGTGTTATGCCCTGCCATTCGGCCCTTTCCCAAACACTCGCTGGCGTGCTCTACTGGCGTTACTTTGACCAGGAGGTACGCCGTGCAAGAACAACCATCCCCGGAAGCAGCGGTCACTGACCAGCCGTCCTCGCCCACGTTAGCAGAGGCGCTGGCAGCCCTGGAGCAGCGGAACGAGGAGACCGGCAGCCTGCGCGCCGCGCTTGGGCAACGGGACGCCGAGCTTGCGGGCCTGCGCGGGCAGCTTGCCGCGGCAGGCGTCCGCTACCGGGACGCGTTGCTGGCGGCAGCGCCCGACGTGCCGCCGGATCTGGTCACCGGGGCCACCGCCGACGAACTGGACGCCTCCATGCAAAAGGCGCGCCAGTTGATGAAGCGCATCCGCAGCCAGGCGCAGACGCCCCCAGCGCGTGTCCCCGCCGGCGCGCCCGTGCGCTCCACCGCCGACCTCTCCAGCCTGTCCCCACAAGAGAAGATCGCCCATGCCCTGGCCCAGAGGCGCTAACCGGGCAGGTCTTTCACCAAGAGGTCGCGCTGAAAAAGAACAGCCCCGGCAGGTGCAGGAAGCCTGTCGGGGCTGAGGGAGTAATGCGCCGGGACTTGTCTAGACGTCCGAACGCCAGACCAACTCGTACTTTGCGGACGTGTACGACGCTATGCCGTATTCAAAGTGATGGACGTAGCTATACGCCCAGTTTTCCTGGAGCTGCACGGGCAAAGGCGCCGAGGGCATGAAGTCCAGGATGGTCTGCTCCATAGCCTGGGCCTTTTGCTTGCGCTGGACCGGGTCCGAGGTGGCGGCCATGTCGCGATAGGCGACGTCAATCTTTGGATCACTGTAGCCAATCCAGTTCCGTGACCCGCCAGTGACAAAGTAGCCGCCGAACAACTCTTCCGGCGTGCCCGTGGTCTGGCAGAAGTAGTAGCTCCACAGGTTGTAGTCCAGCTTGGCCGCACGGTCAAACACAATGGTCGCATCCAGGATTTCAATAGTGACGTTGATGCCCAGCTTGCGCAGTTCGCCCGCCAGGAACTCTCCCTCTGTCATGTAGGACGAGGTGTTCCTGGTCATTTGCTTGACTTCCAAGCCTTTGGGGTACAACTGGGCAATCGCAGCCTTGGCCTGTTGGAAGTCGGCGTCGTGAGGTTTCCTCCAGCCGGGGAGCTTCATGATCTCTTCCGAGGTCTTCCCCAAGCCGTTGGTGTCCAGGTACAGCGTGGGGATGGTGAATCCCTGCCACACTACCTGGGAGTATGCCTCACGGTCAATCCCCAGGTTAATGGCATCCCGTAGCCGCTTGTCGTTGAAGGGCGGCTTGGTGGAGTTCATGTTCAGGGTCTGTGGCCGGCACTGACTGTTGTAAGGGTTTATCTGCATGGTCCCAGCCTTGACCCGTGCCTCCACAATGCCCTTGCTATCCGGTGTTGCCGGCCCGGCGCCGGTGGCAACGTCCAGTTTCCCGGTAAGGAACGCCGCTTCAATGATGGCTCTTCCATCCATAATCACCGGCTGGGTCTGGTTCAAGTAAGGAAGACCTGCTTTGAAGTACTCGGGGTTGCGCTCGTAAACCCACAGCGCCCCCCGCTGGAAGGACTTCAGGCGGAATGGGCCGGAACCAAAGGGCCTGACCGCCATGTCCCTTGCGGTAATGCCTTCGGGCACAATCGCCGAGTAGCCGATGGCCAGGGTGGCTGCAAGACCGCCAAAAGGTTGAACGAGGTGAATCCTGAGGGTCAGGTTATCCACCACCTCTAGGCCGTGGTCGGGACGGTCAATATCCACGAACTCCTTGATGAAGCCGGAACGCGGGGAAAGGACGTCGCTCGTCAACCCCATGATCTTTTCCAGGCTGTACTTCACGTCCTTGGCGGTCACGAGCGTGCCGTCGCGGGCGTTCTTAGGCTCATACCCCGTGTGGAACTTCACGTTTGGACGCAGCTTGAATGTCCACACCTTCCCGTCGGCGCTGACGGTGTAGGACTCCGCAGCGTCCGGCACGACGATGTCCTTTTCCGGGTTCCACAGCAGGTTGCTGTACATTTTGGCGTTGTGCGTATTGTCGTTTCCGCCAGTGGTACTCAGAGGATCAAAGCTGATGGGGTCCGCGCTGCTGGTCTGTTTGATAATGCCACCCTGTTTGGGCTGCACGGTGGGAACAGGCGTGGGCGATGGGGTGGAGGTTGCCGTAGGTGCGGCAACAACCGTAGTAGCCGTTGCTCCTGGGGCCGTTGTAGGCGTTGGTGTGGCCGGCTGGGATGTTGCTGTTGCCGTTGGTGGAACGGCTGTGGCAGTCGGCGTTGCGGGCGCGCCGCAGGCTGCCAGAGTCAACAGGCTCAAAGCCCCAAGGATACCCAATACAAAGGTTGGCCGAGACCACAGAATGCCGAAACCCATGATTTTCCTCCTGCATCTGACGTGTCCGGTAGACAGTTGAGCCAGAGTCTTCACAGCGGGATACGGAAGAGATTCTGTACACAACTACGAAAATAGGCGTCCATTACTCGCTGTCTTCTAGTGTCGTACAAAAACACAAGCCTGCAAGCGAACAACGAGTAACAGGCGAGCATTCTAGCACGTAACAAAATAGGTGGCAAGGATGTCATAAAAGCAAGTCAAAAACCATTGGGGAATCGCATACGCTGACGGGTTAGGCTTATGTCACGTCGTTTGCGTTGTGAAATCGGTTGAAGACCTACTTAACGTGTTGGGTGGCAAGAAAAGGCGGGTATCTACTAAAACGGTCGTTTGCAAAGGGACAACCTGCACCGCAGCCTAAAGGCTGCGGTGTTGCCAAGAAGGGCGACTGTCCGCTTACTAACGCACTCCCTAGTAACTCGCCGGGCATCGTATCCGGCGGCGGAGTTTTGTACGCCGGGTATGCCGGGGGCTGCTGGGCTTTGCCCGGGGTGATGCCTGTGGAGGTTGCCTCAACAAAAAAGAACAGCCCCGGCAGGTGCAGGAAGCCTGTCGGGGCTGAGGGAGAAATACGTCAGGACTTGTCTAGACGTCTGAGCGCCAGATCAACTCGGCCTTGTTCCAGGTGTACTGTGTGATAGTCAGAGGCACGTCCTTGACGTAGCTGTAAGCCAAGCGGTTGTCGGTCTGCACCGGCAGCGGCGCGGAGGGCAGAAAGTCCAGGATGTACTTCTCCATGGCCTGGGACTTCTGCTTGCGGGCCACGGGGTCCAGGGTACCGGCCAGGTCGCGGTAGTCGGCGTCTATCTTGGGGTCGCTATAGCCGATCCAGTTCCGAGAGCCGCCGGTGAGGAAGTAGCTGCCGAACAGCTCTTCCGGTGTGCCGGTAGTCTGGCAGAAGTAGTAAGTCCACAGCGAGTAGTCCAGCTTGGCGGCACGGTCAAACACGACCGTGGAGTCCACGATCTGGATGGTGACGTTGATGCCGATCTTCTTGAGCTCGCCTGCCAGGAACTCGCCTTGGGTCATGTAGTTAGAGGAGTTTCGCACCATCATGGTGACGTCCAACCCCTTCGGGTAGAGGTCGCTGACGATCTTCTTGGCGGCGGCCACGTCGGCGTCGTGGGGCTGTCGCCAGCCGGGCATCTGCTCTATCTCGGCCACGGTACGGCCCAAGCCTGAGGTGTCCAGGTAGAGGCTGGGTACTGCAAAGCCATTGTGGACGACCTGGGTGTAGGCGATGCGGTCCGGGGCCAGGTTGACGGCCTCCCGCAGTTTCCTGTCATTAAAGGGAGGCTTGGTGGAGTTCATGTTGATGACCTGGGGCCGGCAGCCGGTGCTGTAGGGCAGCAGGTAGACCTGGCCGGACTTGACCCGCTGGTCAAAGATGGCCTTGTTGTCCAAAGTAGGGTTGCCGCTGGTGAGGTCTATCTTGCCGGTCAGGAAGGCCGTCTGGATGATGGCCGTGCCGTCCATGTTCACGTGCCGGTAGCCATCCAAAAAAGGAAGGCCCGCCTTGAAATAGTCCGGGTTTCGGTTGTAGATCCACTGCGCGCCGCGCTGGGAGTTTTGTAGGTCAACCTTGAACGGCCCGGTGCCATAAGGTCGCTTCGCCAATTGGTCTCTGGTGATGCCATCGGGGATGATGGTGGAGAAGCCGATGACCAGTATGTTGGCCAGACCGGCAAAGGGCTGGACCAAGTGGACCTTCAGTGTCAGGTTGTCCACGGCCTCCAGGCCGTTGTCGGGGCGGTCAATGTCAATGAACTCCTTCATCCAGCCGGAGCGTGCGGAGATGACGCCGTCGGTCAGGCCCATGATCTTCTTCAGGGAATAGGCGACATCTTGAGCGGTCATAGCCGTACCATCGCGGGGGCTGGCAGGCGTGTAGCCTGTCTGGAACTTGACGTTGGGGCGGAGTTTGAAGGTCCAGACTTTGCCATCGGCACTGATGGTATAGGACTCTGCGGCGTCCGGGACGATCTGGTAGCCCACGGGGTTCCACAACAGGTTGCTGTAGAGCTTGGAGTTGTGGGGATCGTGAGCTCCTGATGTAGCGTTATGGGCGTCAAAGGTGGGAGGGTCTTCCGTGCCGCTCTGTTTGATAATGCCACCCTGTTTGGGCTGCACGCTGGGGACGGGTGTAGGCGTGGCAGTTGCTGTTGCCGTTGGGGTGGCCACAACCGTAGTAGCCGTTGCTCCTGGGGCCGTGGTAGGCGTCGGCGGTGCCGGCCTCGGCGTGGACGTTGCCGTTGCCGTTGGCGGGACTGGAGTAGCCGTAGGCTCCGGCGAACCGCAGGCTGCCATAGCCAGCAAACCCATCGCTGCAAAAATCCCCACTACGAATGAGGGCTGATTCCACCAAGAACTGGAGCGCATGCCGTACCTCCTCTGAGCTTAACAATGACCGTAGCCGATAGAGCAAATGCTCACGGTGGGATGCGGGAAGAGACTCTGTCACAACTACGCAACGCAAACCCATTACTTTCGGTAATGATAATCTATAACCGTAGGGTATTGTGATGAATATTACGAAGTCACAACAGGAAGGCGCTCATTCTAGCATACAGTATGTGAAGTGACAAGCATTTATGGAATGCCTATCTAAAAACGTCGCAGCTAGCTAATGGTATGTCCTGATACGCTTATGTCACGTCAACATATTATGTAAGCGCTTATTCGCTCATGTAGCATGCCTATAGTCAGAAAAGGGGCAAATCAGTCTTAGCCACGGAGACGCCTCTACGCTGGCCCTCAGCCAGCCTCAAAAAGAACAGCCCCGGCAGGTGCAGGAAGCCTGTCGGGGCTGCGGGAGGATTGCCAGGATTTGTCTAGACGTCTGACCGCCAGGTCAGCTCGCCTTTGCCCCAAGTGTAGGAAGAGAAGGTCATGGGGAGGTCCTTGACGTAGCTATAGGCCCCACGTTGGGTGGTGTGCACGGGCAGCGGCGCAGAGGGCATGAAGTCCAGAATCGTCTGCTCCATGGACAGGGCCTTTTGCCGGCGGAGGATTGGGTCGCTGGTGGCGGCCATGTCAAGATAGGCCTTGTCCAGCTTGGGGTCGCTATAGCCGATCCAGTTGCGGGAGCCGCCGGTGACGAAGTAGCCGCCGAAGAGCTCTTCGGGTGTGTTGGTGGTCTGGCAGAAGTAGTAGGTCCAGAGGGTATAGTCCAGTTTGGCGGCGCGGTCAAACACGATGGAGGCCTCTTGGAGTTGGATGGTCACGTTAAGGCCCAACTTGGTGAGCTCGCCAGCGATAAACTCACCCTCGATCATGTAGGTGGAGGTATTCCTCACCATCTGGGTGATGCTGAGGCCCTTGGGATAGAGCTCGTTGATGATCTTCTTGGCTTCTGCGAAATCGGCGCTGTGGGGCTGGCGATAGCCTGGCAGCTTCATGATTTCTTCGGAGGAGCGGCCGAGGCCGTCCGTCTCCAGGTAGAGGTGGGGGACGGCGAAACCGTAATGAACAACTTCCGTATAAGCCTGGCGGTCAATGCCAAGGTTGATGGCGTCGCGGAGCCGTTTGTCATTGAAGGGCGGCTTGGTGGAGTTCATGTTCACGGTTTGAGGACGGCAACCGCTGTCCCGGGGCGCCATGTAGATCTGGCCGGACTTGACGCGCTGCTCAAAGATAGCTTTGTTGTCCGGCGAGGGGTTGGTACCGATGACATCCAGCTTTCCTGTGAGGAAGGAGGCCTGGATGATGGCATCGCCGTCCATAATAGTGAACTGATACTGGTCCAGGTAGGGGAGGCCCGCCTTGAAGTAGTCCGGATTGCGCTCGTAGGTCCACAGGGCGCCGCTCTGGTAGTCCTTGAGGCGGTAAGGGCCGGAGCCGTAGGGACGTTTGGCCATGTCGGCGGCGGTGACGCCATCGGGCAAGAGGCCGGAATAGCCGATGGTGAGGACGTTGGCAAGACCGCCGAAGGGCTGGATGAGGTGGACCTTGAAGGTGAGGTCGTCTACGATCTCAATGCCGTGGTCCGGGCGGTCAATGTTGACGAACTCCTTCATCCAGCCGGAGCGGGGGGAGAGGACGTCTTTCGTGAGGCCCATGATCTTTTCCAGGGAGTACTTTACGTCCTTGGAGGTCATGGTAGTGCCGTCGCGAGGATGGGTGGGTTTGTAGCCGGTGTGGAACTTGATGTTGGGGCGGAGCTTGAATGTCCAGACTTTGCCGTCGGCGCTGATGGTGTAGGACTCGGCAGCGTCAACGGTGATATCGTTGGCGTCTGGGTTCCACAGCAGCAGGCTGTACATCTTGGCATTATGCGTATTGTCGTTGCCGCCGGTGGTAGACGTGGGGTCAAAGCTGATGGGGTTTGCGCTACTGTTTTGCTTGATGACGCCGCCCCGCTTGGGCTGAACGCTCGGGACGGGCGTTGGCGTGGCCGTAGCAGTTGCGGTCGGCTGTGCTACCACGGTGGCCGTTGTACCGGGCGCGGTGGTGGGTGTTGGCGTGGCCGGCCTGGGCGTTGCCGTTGCCGTAGGCGGCACCGACGTTGCCGTGGGCGTGGGCGATGAGCCGCACGCGATTGCCGTGAGCAGGCCAAAAGCGCTCAGGATGCCGATGAAGAGGCTGGGTCTTCGCCAAATAGGGTTGGTCATGGCTCCCCTCCTGCTTTGGATACTGGCCGTTCTCTGGGTAGCTCAATGCTACACAAAAATAGGATTACATCTTTATACACGGGGATAATAATGTCAATAGGTTTCGGAACATCACTAGAAATACTGTTTCCGTAATAGATATGGATGAACTTGATTAGAAGTGGGTGGTATAACCTTATGGCGAACGACACAGCTATTGATGATGCGTAATAAGAAGCATAAGAGGCTAACAATAAGCGGAATGCGTGTAGTATCTGAGAATAGATGGTTTGCAATGGGAGTCTGGGGGTTGGCCTCTAGAATGGGAATGGGTCGCCCAGGAGCAAAGAAGAGGCCCCTCCGTTGCGGAGGGGCCTCTTCTTTGCTCCTGTACGCTTAGGTACGTCTATACGTCGGAGCGCCACATCAATTCGTTCTTCTCCCACATGTAGAAGGTGATGTTGAGGGACACGTCCTTCACGTAGCTGTAGGCCAGGCGGTTGGAGGTTTGCACCGGCAACGGTGCGGAGGGCAGGAAGTCCAAGATGGTCTTTTCCATGGCCTGGGACTTCTGCTTGCGAACGACGGGGTCCGCGGTGGCGGCCAGGTCGCGGTAGCCGGCGTCTATCTTCGGGTCGCTGTAGCCGATCCAGTTGCGAGAGCCGCCGGTGAGGAAGTAGCTGCCGAACAGCTCTTCCGGCGTGCCGGTAGTCTGGCAGAAGTAGTAGTTCCACAGCGAGTAGTCCAGCTTGGCGGCGCGGTCAAAGACGACGGTGGAGTCCAGAATCTGAATGGAGACGTTGATGCCGATCTTCTTAAGCTCGCCGGCAACGAACTCACCCTGGGTCATGTAGTTGGAAGAGTTGCGCGTCATCATGGTGACGTCCAGTCCCTTGGGGTAGAGCTCGCTGACGATCTTCTTGGCGGCGGCCACGTCGGCGTCGTGGGGCTGTCGCCAGCCGGGCATCTGCTCTATCTCAGCCACGGTACGGCCCATGCCCGGGGTGTCCAAATACAGGGTGGGCACCGCCCAACCATCGTGGACCACCTGCGTGTAGGCGACCCGGTCCGGGGCCAGGTTGACGGCCTCCCGCAGCTTCTTGTCATTGAAGGGAGGCTTGGTGGAGTTCATGTTGATAACCTGGGGCCGGCATCCCGTGCTGTAGGGCAGCATATAGATCTGGCCGGACTTGACCCGCTGCTCAAAGATGGTCTTGTTGTCTAGGGTGGGGTTGCCGCCGCTGAGGTCTATCTTCCCGGTGAGGAAGGCGGTCTGGATAATGGCCGTCCCGTCCATGTTGACCTGGCGATAGCCATCCAGATAGGGGAGGCCCGCCTTGAAGTAGTCCGGGTTGCGCGTGTAGATCCACAGCGCGCCGCGCTGGGAGTTCTGCAAGTCAATCTTGAAGGGCCCGGTGCCGTAGGGCCGCCTGGACAGTTGCTGGCTCGTGACGCCATCGGGGTAGATGGAGGAGAAGCCGATGGAGAGAATGTTGGACAGGCCGGCGAAGGGCTGGGTCAAATGGACCTTCAGCGTCAGGCTGTCCACGACCTCCAGGCCGTTGTCCGGGCGGTCAATGTCAATGAACTCCTTCATCCAGCCGGAGCGTGCGGAGACGACGCCGTCGGTCAGGCCCATGATCTTCTTGAGGGAATAGGCGACGTCCTTGGCAGTCATGGGAGTGCCGTCGCGAGGGTCGGCGGGAGTGTAGCCCGTCTGGAACTTGACGTTGGGGCGGAGCTTGAACGTCCACACTTTCCCGTCAGCGCTGACGGTATAGGATTCCGCAGCGTCAGGGACGATCTCATCGCCCTTGGGGTTCCACAGCAGGTTGCTGTAGAGCTTGGCGTTGTGGACGTTATGGGCCGACGACGTTGCGTTGTGGGAGTCAAAGGTGGGCGGGTCTTCCGTGCCGCTCTGCTTCACGATGCCGCCGCGCTTGGGTTGGACGCTGGGAACGGGCGTAGGCGTGGGCGCGGCTGTAGCCGTGGGTTGGGCCACGACAGTAGCGGTTACTCCCGGGGCTGTCGTAGGCGTCGGCGTTGCCGGCCTCGGCGTGGCCGTTGCCGCTGGCGGGACTGGCGTAGCCGTGGGCTCCGGCGAACCGCAGGCCGCCAGTGTCACCAGGCCAAGGGCCGTAAGCATGCCCACGACGAACGTTGGACGGAGCCACCAAGTGCGAACCCTCATGACCTTCCTCCTGCATCTGACTTGTCCGGTAGAATATTGAGCCAGATTCTTCGCGGCGGGATACGGAAGAGATTCTGTACACAACTACGAAACGAGGCGTCCATTACTCACCGCCGCCTATTGTCGTATGTAGAGGTAGACCTGCCAGCGAACAATGAGTAATAATGAGTATCCTAGCACGTAATAAGAAGGCGTGGCAAGGATGTGCTCAAGTCAAGGCTAAAACCATTACGAAACCTTGTGCACCGGCGTGATTAGCTCATCTTGTGTCGTCTATTCTGCGAAAGCGCGTGAAGACGCACTTTTGGTGTTGGGCGGCAAGACAAAGACGATTTGCCCAACCAGCCAAGTGTCTTTTCCAGTAGCGGAGCTTCCGCAAGCGGGGTATGCTAGGGGCAAGTCAGCCTTAGCTCAGGAGACGCCCATGCCAACACTGCACACCGCCATGACCATCGCCGGCTCGGACTCCGGCGGAGGCGCCGGCATCCAGGCCGACCTCAAGACATTCGCCGCGCTGGGCGTGTACGGCACGTCGGCGATTACGGCCATCACCGCCCAGAATACACTAGGGGTCGCCGCCATCCACGAAGTCCCTACAGAGGTGATCGCCGCACAGATAGAGTCCATCATGAGCGACATAGGCGCGGATGCGGTGAAGACCGGCATGTTGGCTTCCAGCGCCGTCATTAACGTCGTGGCCCAGGAGCTTAAACGCCACGGCGTGACCCGCCTGGTCGTTGACCCGGTGATGATAGCCAAGGGCGGCGACCGTCTGCTGCAAGAGGAAGCGGTGGATGCGTTGCGCACCGTCCTGCTGCCGCTGGCGGCGGTGGTGACGCCCAACACGCCGGAGGCAGAGGCGCTGACGGGCATGACCATACGCACCGAGGCGGATGTGCGTGAAGCGGCAAGGCGCATCGTGGCGTTGGGGGCAAAAGCAGTGGTGGTCAAGGGGGGACATCTGGAGGGCGCGGAGGCGGTGGATACCCTCTACGACGGCAAGGAGTTTCGCGTGTATTCGTCGCCGCGCTACCCAACGAAGAACACCCACGGCACGGGCTGCACCTTCGGCTCCGCCGTGGCGGCGGGGCTGGCCAAGGGGCTGCCCGTGCCCGAGGCGGTGGCCCAGGCCAAAGCCTACGTCACGAATGCCATCAAGGCCGACTTGCAGATCGGCCACGGTCACGGCCCGCTGGACCACTTCTGGATGCTGCGTAAGGGATAGCGCTGCTTGCGGCTCTCAGTATTGCGGTTGCATGACAACAGTGCAGGATGCGACAGATGGGAATGGGCGAGGGAACCTCGCCCCGACACGCGGTTCTCCTACAGGCCGGTCGCGGACATAGGTAGGGCAACCAGTCGAGAGACTCGCGAGACTAGGCGCGTTTCTCCCCAAACATCGTTGTGTAGACGATCCCCGCAAGAGAGCCGCCGAGGATGGGTCCGGCCCAGTAGACCCAGTGGTTCGCCCACTGGCCAGCCGCCAAGGCTGGGCCGAAGCTGCGGGCCGGGTTCACCGATGCGCCGGTCAAGGGCACGGCGATGAGGTGAATAATCAGCACGGTAAACCCAATGGCGAGGGGCGCAATGGCCGAAGGGCCGCGTTTGTCTACCGCCGTGGTGAAGATGACGAAGACCAGGGTAAAGGTCAGGACGACTTCTACGATCAGGCCGCCTGTCGTGGTGACGCCAGCGCCCAGGGCATGTGCCCCCAGGGCCCCCTGATCGCCGCTGGGAATAACCGCCTTCAGCAGATAGGCAGCAATAGCCGCGCCCAAGAGCTGCGCCAGGATATACACCACGCCCTTTGCCGCTCCGATTCTTCTGGTGAGCACCATAGCTATAGTGACCGCCGGATTGATGTGCCCGCCGGAAAGGTGTCCCGTAGCCGCGGCCATGACCGCAATGGCGAGGCCGTGAGCGATGGCGATGGCCACCAGGCGGCCTCCGTCGGTTGCGGCCCACATGCCGCTGGACACCACGGCCCCGGCGCCAATGAACACGAACAGCAGCGTTGCAATGAACTCCGCCAGCGCCGCTTTCCAGGTTGTGGCTTCTCCTAGGTCTTCAGTCGCCAGGACGCCCGGTTGTTTCATGTTTGTTCTCCTTGTCGGGAATGACGCTGCCCAATGGATTTGGCGAATTAAGCCCGCTGGCATTGTTTCAGAACCGGAGGAAAAGTCAAGGCCAAGGGAGGCTTGGTCCTGTTTGCTTTGACGAGTTATTCAGTGTCCCGACTAAAGTCGGGGGCTAACCCAAGCTAAACCTGGCACTTTAGTGCCAGGACATAAGACTACCCCAGCCAAGCAAATGGGACTTTAGAACAATCTTCCTTGACACCCCCTGCATGACGTCCTACAGTTGGAAGATGTGGTTCGCCGCCAATAGGAGGTTTATCATGCGCCAGTCACGTCGCTGGTGGCCCTTGGCCCTGGTCCTGCTTCTTTCCTTTAGCGTATTCGGTTTCCACCTGGACGACACCCGGACTGGACAGTCGGGGCAGGCCGCCGGGGAGACCACCGTAGATGTCATCATCTCCTTCTCCTCCATGCCCAGAGGAGACCAGCTTGCCTACATTCAGGGTCTGGGCGGACGCGTTTCTCGCCAGTACCAGCATATCCCTGCCGTAAGCGCAACGTTGCCCCAGTCTGTGGTGACCACGTTGCGAAGGTACTCCAACGTGGTGCGCATTGAAGAGGACACGAAGGTGCAGGCTTTGGAGCAGACCGTGCCCTGGGGCATCGCCAAGGTGAACGCCCCTGCTGTCCATGCCTTTGCCACGGGCGCCGGCGCCAAGGTTGCGGTGATTGACACGGGCATAGACACGTCCCATCAGGACCTGGTTGTGGCGGGTGGAGTGAGCTTCGTATCCGGCGTCGGGTCGTACACCGACGACAACGGCCACGGCAGCCATGTTGCGGGGACTATTGCCGCGCGCAACAACACCACCGGCGTCCTGGGCATGGCCCCCGGAGCGCAACTATACTCGGTAAAAGTGCTCAACAACGTGGGGAGCGGCAGTTGGAGCAGTGTCATCTCCGGGATAGACTGGGCGATCACCAACTGCATGCAGGTGGTGAACATGAGCCTGGGATCAACCTTCGCCGCGCCCTCGGCGGTGCAGTCCATCATCAACGCCGCCTACAATGCGCCGGAGCAATCGGCTCCTGGAACCAGTCCCTCTTACTCGTGTCCCGGCCGTAAGGGTATTGTGCTGGTGGCCGCTGCGGGCAACTCAGGCAACAGTTCCGGCACAGGCAGCAACGTCAATTATCCTGCGAAGTATCCCCAGGTCATTGCCGTAGCGGCGATTGATGAGGGCAGCGCGCGGGCCGGCTTCTCCAGCACCGGTTCCGAGGTTGGCCTTTCCGCCCCTGGCGTGAACATCCTTTCCACTACGCCCAACAACACATACTCCGTCTTTAACGGGACATCTATGGCTTCGCCCCACGTAGCCGGCCTGGCCGCGCTGCTTATCGCCAGCGGCACTGTGAAGGATGAAAACGGCGACGCCAAGATAAACAACCAAGACGTGCGGCTGCGCATGGAAAAGACCGCCACGGATCTCGGGAACCCCGGCCGTGACTCAATGTATGGCTATGGGTTGATCAACGCCGCTGCGGCGGTCATCGCTCCCCCGTCGCCCACGAACCATCCGCCGGTGGCCAAGGCAGGCGGGCCGTACAGCGGCACGGTTGGCGCGGCGCTTACGGTGAACGGCAGCGGCTCTTCTGATCCGGACGGCGATACGTTGACCTACGCCTGGACCTTCGGCGACGGCGGAACGTCCACAGGTGTCTCCCCTTCGCACATCTACGCTGCGGCCGGGGCGTTCACGGTGAATTTGACGGTGAATGACGGCAAGGGCGGCAGCAACAGCAACACGGCGACCGCCACCATCACGGCGCTCAACACGCCGCCTGTGGCGAACGCAGGACCAGACAAGAGCGTGACCCTGGGCAGCCCGGTGACGCTGGACGGCACGGGTTCCGTTGATTCAGATGGGAGCATTGCAAGCTACGGATGGAACTTCGGCGACGGGGCATCGGCCACGGGCGCGACGGTGAGCCACACCTACGGCGCGGCGGGTTCCTACACGGCGACCCTGACCGTGACCGATAACAATGGCGCTACGGCTCAGGACACCGCGGTAGTCCAGGTGTCGCCCGCACCCTCCACTATGCACATCGGTGACGTGACGGCAAGCCTGCAAACCCAGTTCTGGGGTTGGAAGACCTGGGCAGTGGCGACGGTTACGGTGGTGAACGGCTCCGGCGCGCCGGTCTCCGGCGTGACAGTGACGGCCCAATGGAGCGGGGCCACTTCCGGGGCGGTCTCAGGGACAACGAATAGCTCCGGCGTGGCGAGCTTCACGTCCAGCGTGTTGCGCAGGCCGCCTGCCGGCACAACCTTCACCTTGACGGTGACCAACCTGTCCAAGAGCGGCTACACCTATGACGCTGCGTCCGACGTGAAGAAGAGCGCTGCGGCTACGGTGTAGCGTGTTGGTCGTGGAGATCATGACAACATTCGTCCACAGTAGGAGTACCTTCCGGGGCCTCACCAGCCCCGGTGTCACCCCATGCGCGTAGCTCTGCTGGTATACTAACGCAAGCTACAACGAAGAGGTGACATCCCATGTCGTCGCAACACCCAAGCGGCCGGCAAGAAGACCTGGCCGCCTATCACCACCGACTCCGCCACACCGCAGCCCACGTCATGGCCGCCGCCGTGGTGGAACTGTTTCCAGACGCCAAGCTGGGCATCGGCCCGTCCATTGAGGACGGCTTCTACTACGACTTCCTCTTACCTCGTCCCCTGACGCCGGAAGACCTGGAAGCCATTGCCACGGGCATGAAGGCCCAGATCGCCGCCAAGCTGCCCATGCAGCGGCGGGAGCTGTCCCGGTCCGAAGCCCACACGCTCTTCTCCGGCCAGCCCTTCAAGCTGGAGGTGCTGGAGGGCATCGCAGCCGACACGCTCATCTCCACCTATCGCCACGGCTCGTTTGAAGATCTGTGCGAGGGGCCGCACGTCGCCTCCACCGCGGAGGTCAAAGCCTTCAAGCTGCTAAGCATTGCCGGGGCGTACTGGCGCGGCGACGAGCACCGCCCCATGCTGCAGCGCATCTACGCCACTGCCTTTGAGTCGCAAGAGGCTCTGGACGACTACGTACACATACGTGAGGAAGCCGAACGGCGGGACCATCGCAAGCTGGGGAAAGAGCTTGACCTGTTCATGATGGACCCGGTTGCGCCGGCCAGCCCCTTCTACTTGCCCAAGGGGACCATCGTCTATAACCAGCTTGTGGAGTATGTGCGCGGCCTGTATAAGCTGTACGGCTACCAGGAGGTCATCACGCCCCAGATATTTGACATGGATATCTGGAAGCGCTCCGGCCACTACGACCACTACAAAGACAATATGTACCTGGTGGCGACGGACGAGGAACGGGAGTTCGGCCTGAAACCCATGAACTGCCCCGCCCATGCCATCATGTTCGGGTCCCAGGTGCACTCCTACAGGGAGATGCCGCTGCGTTTTGCCGATTTTGGCCGGCTACACCGCTACGAGCGCTCCGGCGTCGTACAGGGCCTCACCCGCGTGCGCACCTTTGTCCAGGACGACGCCCACATCTTCTGCACGCCGGGGCAGATTGATGGCGAGATACACTCCCTGGTGAAGATGTTCCACGACACCTACCGCCTCTTCAACTTTGACCGCACTCGTATCGTGCTGTCGCTGCGCCCGGACAGCCGTATAGGGTCGGAGGAGATGTGGGACAGGGCGGAAGGTATCCTGCGGGACGCCCTGGCAAAAGAGGGGCTGAAGTACCAGGAGGCGCCGGGCGAGGGCGCATTCTACGGGCCAAAGGTGGACTTTATGGTCCCGGATGCCATTGGCCGGGAGTGGCAGCTCGGCACGATCCAGTTGGACTTCAACCTGGGCCAGCGCTTTGACCTGGAATACGTGGCGGAGGACGGCAGCCGCCAGCATCCGGTGGTTTTGCACCGGGCCATGCTTGGGTCTCTGGACCGCTTCATGGGAGTGCTGATAGAGCACTATGCCGGGGCGTTCCCCGTGTGGCTTGCGCCGGTGCAGGCGGTGGTCATTCCCATCGCCGACCGGCACACGGCCTACGCCCGCCAGGTGGAGCAACGACTGAAGGACGAAGACATCCGCGTGCTGGTGGACGACCGCAGCGACCGGATGAACTCCAAGATCAGGGACGCTCAGATGCAGAAAATCCCTTACATGCTGGTGGTGGGCGACCGTGAGGCGGAGTCCAAGGCTGTCGCTGTGCGCCTGCGCTCGGGTGAGAACCCGGGGGCCATGCCCTTTGAGCAGGCGGTGGCGGCAATCAATGGGGCCATTGCAAGCAAGACGTAAGACAGGGTGAGCATCCAGAACCGCTGCTGAAACGTACTAGGTACAAGGGGCGCGCGACATGCGTGCGCCCCTTGTATTTTTCACGTGGAGGCTTCGGCGTGAAGCGATTGCTTTTGGGATGTCTCTTTCTGACCGTAGGTCTGGCCCTGGCCTGCGAGTTGCCGGCGACGCCGGCCCCTGACGCGACTTCCACAGCAGTCATTGCTCCCAAGCCTGCGGACGGAACGACGGAGCCTCTGACCGCCCCGTCTGACGACTCTGCGACCGGGACGGCCTCCGGCCTGGCAACCGTCTTTCCCGAGGCATCGCCCACGGCCACGGTCATGCCCGTATTGCCGACGCCGACGCCTGATTTGCCTACACCTACGCCCGTGCCCACTTGGACGCCGGTCTCAACTTGGACGCCTACGCCCACACCTACGCCTGCCTCTACGTTCACGCCCACGCCCGTACCGACCTGGACGCCAACTCCGACGCCCTCGCCGCTGCCGCCAACGGCTACCCCGACGCCTTCGCCAACAGCCACGCCTACTTCTACACCCACGCCCACGCCCGTGCCTACGGCTACACCTACGTTTACGCCGACGGCTACGCGTACACCCACCCCCACCCCTGTGCCCACAGCCACGCCCACGCCGGTACCGCCTGCGCCAGTGTTTGTTCCGGCTCCGCCCACGGCTACGCCGACTGCCACGCCGCTACCCACACCTACGGCTACGGCAACCGCGACGCCGCTACCCACGCCTACGCCAACGCCAACGGCAACCGCGACGCCGTTACCCACGGCCACGCCAACGCCAACGGCAACCGCGACGCCGTTACCCACGGCCACGCCGACAGCAACAGCGACACCAACGGCTACGGCTACAGCAACTTCCGTGCCGGCATCGGTTCAGGTACAGATCAGTGGCTTTGTACTACCCACCTTCACCGTGGCAAAGGGCACGAGTGTGACGTGGACAAACAAAGACGCCGCGCCCCATACCAGCACATCGGGAAGCGGCGGCGTAGGCAACGGTATGTGGAACAGCGGAACGCTTGGCACGAACGGGACGTTCACCTTTGTCTTTGCGACGGCCGGTTCGTTTCCCTACACGTGTATATTCCACTCTTCCATGAACGCCACGGTGACGGTGACGGGTTAGAGGCTGCTTCTGAACACGTCGCCGCCTTTCATCACCAGCTTGATGCGCCCCTTGTCCTGCAGCAGCTTCACGTCGGCCAGGGGGTCGCCGTCCACGACGATAAGGTCCGCCAGTTTGCCCGCCTCAATTGTGCCCAAGCGGTCGGCCAAGCCCAGCACCTCGGCGGCGTTCTTGGTGGCGGCCTGAATCGCCTGCATGGGGGTCATGCCGGCCTCCACCAAGAGTTGGATTTCCAGGGCCGTGGTCCCAGGGGCAGCGCCGGGGCGTGGGCCGTCGGAGCCGACGGCGATCTTCAGGCCGTACTCCAGGTACTTAGGGAAGTTGGCACGCTGGGTCTGGGCCATGGGACGCCCCCGCTCCAGCCGCCAGGCGGGGAAGCGCTGCTCCGCGCCGGGCTGGATGTAGTTGTGGTAGGCGCTCATGGTGGGCACCAGGGCCGTGCCGTGCTGGGCCATGAGGGCGATGGCCGGCTCGTCTATGAGGACGCCGTGCTCAATGCTGTCTATGCCTGCCATGACGCAGTCGGCGACGCTGGCCGCAGAGTAGGCGTGGACCGCCACCTTCCGGCCCGTGCGATGGGCCTCGTCCGCCACGGCGGCCATCTCCTCGCGGGTCATCTCGGTGTCCGTGGGCAGGGTGAAGGCGTTGGAGCCGACGCGCCCCGTGGCGACGAGCTTGATGACGTCGGCCCCGTGATAGACCTGCATACGCACGGCGCGGCGGGCCCCATCCACGCCCACGAACATGCCCGGCTCCTTGATCGTTACCTCCGGGCGCAGGTAGCCGCGCTCGCCGGAGCCTTCGGAGAAGAGCATCTCGCCGCAGGCCAGGACACGCGGCCCAGGCACCAGGCCCTTGTTGATGGCCTGCTTCAGGGCAACGTCGGCATAGCCGGGGGAGCCGACGTTGCGGACGGTGGTGAAGCCGGCGTCCAGCAGTGCATGGGCGTTGCCCACGCCGCGAATGGCCTGGAAGGGGATGGTATCGGTGAACTCCGCCAGGGGGTTCGGTTCAATGCCCTGGCAAATGTGGATGTGGGCGTCCATCATGCCGGGCATGAGCGTCTTGCCCTGGAGGTCTATGACCTTGGCGTCCGGCGGCGTGTGGGCTTTGGCTTGGCGGCCTGTGCCCACCCAGGCGATCTTCTCGCCGTCTACGACGACGGCAGCGTTCCTGACCGGCGGCTTGCCGGTGGCGTCCAGTAGTGTGGCGTTGGTGAAGAGGGTGGCGGGCATGGATGCCTCCCGTGGTGAAAACTGTTCAGCCATTCTACAGCACCGGAGCGTTGGCGGGAGGCCAGGAGGTGGAATCTAGGGCATACGCCACGTTGTCCCCGTGCGCCGCCCTGTGCCCAGCCCCCCGTAGGAGCGACGCATGCATCGCCTCTACGGAGGGAGCGCAAGGGTTCTGTTTGCTTTAGCGTGTTATTCAATCCCCCGACTAAAGTCGGGGGTTAACACAAGCTAAACCTGGCACAAAGTGCCAGGACACATCAACACCACTTAAAAGCAAACGGAACCTTCCCCTACACGTCATTTCTCCTACTGGCGCTGGGAGAGCCGAAAGACTCTGATTTCCAAGAGCATGTCGGGGTAGCGTCGTTCAGGAGTGGTAGACTACGTCAGATAGGCCAACCTCTGTCATGGAGAATGGTGGACAGCGGCCCTAACGGTCACGCCACGGCAAAACTACAATCCCGTCGCCGCGATCAACGACTTTACCTTCACGCTGGAGGCGCTGCCCTTGGGGCACCGCTGGTATCCATCGGTGTACCCAGGTGTGCCTTGAAGTGAGAAACAGCAAAGGGGCCAGCGACTGTGCACAGTCGCTGGCCCCTTTGCTTCAGGTATGGGAAAGCTATTGCGCCGCCCGCTGGCCGCGCAGGGCGCTGGCGCGCAGGCGGTGAGCGTTGATGCGAATGAAGCCCGTGGAGTCCGTGGGGTCAAAGCCGCCGCTGCGGTCCATGCTGGACAGGTCCTGGTTGTACAGGCTCAGTGGCGACGTTCGCCCCTTGATGGTGATATTGCCCTTGTACAGGCCCAACGTCACGCTGCCAGTCACGTACTTTTGGCTGGCGTCCATGAGGCTGCGCAGCACCGCCATCTCCGGCGAGAACCACAGGCCGTAGTACACCAGCTCGGCGAAGCGGGGGATCAGGCTGTCCCGCAGGTGCATGACCTCCCGGTCCATAGTAATGCCTTCAAGGTCGCGGTGGGCCTTCTGCAGGATCGCGCCGCCGGGCGTCTCGTACACGCCGCGGGACTTGATGCCTACGAACCGGTTCTCCACCATATCCTCGCGGCCGATTGCGTTTAAGCCGCCCACCTGGTTCAGGTAGGCAAATAGCTCCAGGGGACTGGTCTTCTCCACGCCGTCGTCAAGGTTGCGCACCAGTACCGGAATGCCGTCCTGGAAGTCTATGCGCAGTACCGTCTCTTTGTTGGGGGCCTGCCGAGGCGAACGGGTCATGTGGAACATGGCGTCGCGCGGCGTGCGGGCCGGGTCTTCCAGCTCGCCGGCCTCGTAGCTGATGTGCATGAGGTTGGCGTCGCTGCTCCAGGGCTTGCGTCGCGTGGCCTTCACAGGGATGTTGTACTTCTTGGCGTAACGCAGCATGTCGGGCCGGCCCTGGAACTGGCCGAAGAAGGCGGGGTCCCGCCAGGGGGCGTAGATCTCCAGCTCCGGAGCCAGGGCCTGGAAGGTGAACTCAAAGCGCACCTGGTCGTTGCCCTTGCCGGTGGCGCCGTGGGCGACGGTCTGGGCCTGCTCCTTGTGGGCGATGTCCACTTGGGCGCTGGCGGTAAGCGGGCGGGCAAGGGACGTGCCCAGAAGGTAGCGCCCCTCGTAGACGGCGTTGGCCCGGATGGCCGGGAAAATGAAGTCGGTGACGAACTCTTTGCGCAGGTCAACGACGTAGGCCTGGCTTGCACCGACCTTGTACGCCTTGGCGATGGCCTCCTCCATGTCGTCGTCCTGGCCCAAGTCGGCGGTGTAGGTGACCACCTGATGCCCTTTAGCCACCAGCCAATGCAGGATGACGGAGGTGTCCAGGCCGCCACTGTAGGCCAGGACGATTTTCTTGGGGGTAGTCATGAGGGATTTTTTCTCCAAGTTTTCAGATGGTAGCCTCAGTTGGAACCATAAAGGCAGAATCAGGCAGATTCTTCAACATCTCCCGCAACTCTAATTCATTTGTTGGCGGTTCTTTGAGCGTGGCGCTGGCAGGCATGAGCGGAGACAAATGGTTGTAAAGAGCAGATAACAGCAGGTTATTCTGTATGATAATGAGTTCCACGCCATTCTTGGAAGCGTTGCCAGGCACTTTAGATTTAGGCCCTAGTTTATCAACAATGACTATCCCATTTCTACCGACTCTACTGAGTTTATCTTCGGAAACCTCTTGATTCCCTGTGCCAATCAAAGCCACGTCCATTCTAACCCTTCCTCGTCTCGTGTTCACCTCGGCGTCTATTTCGCGCTCTACCTCCTCATCCGCAGCGAGGTTTAGGTTGAAGTGCTCATTCTCTTTAAGGCCCAAAGCAGTAAGGCACGCTCTTGCGATAGCCTTTTCCAGCAGTTTCCCAACAGAGGACTTCTTGGAACCCCGCAGCGTTAATACAGCGGCCCCAGCTATTTGCAGAAGCCAAGCACTGTCTCCTCCGGAAAGTGTTATGGGCGAGGTTCCTTCGGTGCGAAGTTCCAGAGAAGTTTGATGAGGTTGAAGGTTAAGGACAGCGTCGCTCTCTAGCTTGATCTGCTGAAGATAGGTAGGATAATCCCTTACGGCGATCCCGAGATTATGAGTTGTCTTGAGGGCGAGACCCATAAGCCACACCCTAAGCCATTTGGCTTCAGGCCCTGTGCCACGGCGGGCACAGACTTCCTGCAACCGTTCAAGCCAATCTTCCCCGAACTGGATCACAGCCCGATGGCAAAGGTCAAGCAACCAAGACATGAATACGGAAATTTCAAGCCTAGTGGCTTTCTCAGTAATGCGACGGTAGTTTTTCCCAAGGAGGATGGTGAGCACTATCTCCCGAACGTCATCGGGAGTGTAACCACGGCTCGCAGCGGTGAGGCCTGCCCTAAGCGAGGCGATGTCCAAGTCAAAAGTAGGTAGCGCCATGCTTATCCTAACAGCTTTTGCCGCATGATCTTATAGTAGCTTTCATTGCTGTCAATGAGGAAAAACCCGCGTTTTTCTGCAAGTGCAGCATGCCCAACTGTACCAATGCCGGCAAAGGGATCCATCACAATGTCCCCCACAAAAGAATAATAGCGTATGAGTTTGCGAATTATATTCTCCGGGAAAATTGCCGGATGCACGGGATGATTCGCTGGCTTTTCATACCATACGTTGGTGACTTCATAGCCGTCTTCTATTCGAGACGCACCTACAACATCTTGGTCAGGATGGGTACGCAAGTTCCAGTCTATGAGTTTCTCCGTGTGCTTACGATAAACCAAGAAATACTCTGTGACCGGGACAGGTTTGTATTGCAACGGGTGCCTGTCAGCCGCAAAGCGTCTGCCTCTCCCTGTATTCCAACCTGCCCCCGTCGGCTTCACCCAGACAATATCATCCACAAAGTCAAAGCCGAGTTTTTCCATGAGGGTGTTAATATGAAAGGGTACTGGTATCCGTGTGCTAGAGCGGTTTCTGCTCGGACGCCGGACCAAAACAGGGGAGGCATTCACTACCATGAAGCGTCCTTCTGATAGTACCCTGTGACATTGAGCACACACTTCTTCCAATAGTTTTAGGTATTCGTCGTAGTCCGCATACTCGCTGTACTCCAACTTTGCGTTGAAATACGGGGGCGACGTAATAACAAGTTGAGTGGTTACTTCGGGCAAAGCCTTTAATATGACTCTGGCATCTCCAAGACAAATGCGATCCCCCTTGGGCGTCACAGATTGTTCATAAAGGGAGAGCTTAAATTCAGAATGGTTGCCATCGGTGCTGCCAAGCCTGCGCAGTATCACGGCAGGATCGCTGGCCTGAAGAACAGTCCCATCTTTGCAAGAAATCATGAGCTCGCCAACAGGTTTACCTAAAGGGACATCCAACATGGTTACTCGCCAGGCCCCGTACCTATCATCCACCTCTGGCAAGCCAAAAGAAAGATTGCCATCTTGGAGCCAACTTGACACCCATTTGGTAGCAATGCGCCTGGCTTCTGAAGCCGTATAGACCCCAGACCTCTCTAGGTTGTCGTTAGACCCCAATAAGCTGGCGGAGCGGTTTACTCTTACCATGGCGTAATATAGCTCTTGTGTTCGCAATAGGTAATGCAGTTTACCCAGGTCCGTTATTTCACGTCAATAGCCCGCAGCATCCCGCGCTCCAGGCGTTGCAGGCCCTCGTCAACGTCCTGGCGGCTGATGGTCAGCGGCGGCATGATGCGGATGGCGTTGGGGCGCACCGGGTTGAGCAGCAGGCCCTCTTCGTTGCAGTTGGTAACGACTTTGGCGGAGATGTCGCTGCTGAACTGCACGGCGATGAGCAAGCCCATGCCGCGCACGTCGGTGATGAAGCTGTGCTTGCGCTTCAACGCCTCCAGCCCTTGCTTCATGTAGGCGCCCATGTCTTTGGCCAGGGAGGGAACGTCGTGCTCAATGGTGAAGCGCACGGCGGCATTGCCGGCGGCGGTGGTCAGGGGGTTGCCGCCGAAGGTGGAGCCGTGGTCGCCGGGTTCCAGCACGGCGCACTTCTGCTTTGCCAGGAACGCGCCAATGGGGACGCCGCCGCCCAGTCCCTTGGCTAAGGTCATCACGTCCGGCTCCACGCCGAAGGACTGGTAGCCCCACAGGGTCCCCAAGCGGCCCATGCCGGTCTGCACCTCGTCAAAGATGAGCAGCAGGTTGTTGCGGTCGCACCAATCGCGCACGGCTCGCAAATAGCCTTCTTGGGGAATGATGACGCCGGCTTCGCCTTGCACCGGTTCCAGCATGACTGCGCAGGTCTTGTCGGTGGTGGCCCGCTTAATGGCCTCAAGGTCGTTGTAGTCCACGTTAACGAACCCGGCGGCCAAGGGCTTCCAATTCTCCTGGTAGTGGGGCTGCCCCGTGGCGGCCACCATAGCCAGGGTGCGGCCATGAAAGGAGTTCATGGCGGTGATAACCTCGTAGGCCCCGTTGCGGTGCAGCTTGCCGTACTTGCGGGCCAGTTTCGCCGCGCCCTCGTTGGCCTCAGCCCCGCTGTTGGAGAAAAAGACCCTGTCCAGGCAGCTATTGTCCACCAGGGCCTGGGCAAGCTGGAGCTGCGGGATGGAGTAGAACTGGTTGGAGGTCTGCATGAGCGTTGCCGCCTGGGCGCGTATGGCGTCCACTACGGCGGGATGGCAGTGGCCCAGGTTATTCACGGCCCAGCCGGCGGTGAAGTCCAGGTACTCTTTCTCGTTCTCATCCCATACGTGGCTGCCCTGCCCACGCACAATGACCACGGGCTGGCGGCGCACGACGAACATATAGTATTGGCGTTCCATGTCTTGCCAGATGCTCATGGGACTACTCCTGTGTCATGGGTGGTTAGCCTTTTGACAGTGTAAGCCCCCTACCCTATTCCCTCCCCCTTGAGGGGGAGGGAATAGGGTAGGGGCGAAACCTTTGCAATAAAAGGGTGTTCTTATTTAGTTGAAGACCACTATCGGGACTGGACTCCCCTTTTTCAACCGCCCTCTCAACTTCTACCCTGCTGTCCCTTTCGGCGTTGGCGTTGGCGTCGGTGCGAGCAACTGGCCGAGCTGGTCTATCTGTTCTTGCAGTGAACCCAGGTTCCCTTGCAGAGCCTTGAGCGCCTGCTTGATCTTCTCCAACTGCTGGGCGGCATCGTTGCCACCAGGGGTGGTGCCCGTGCCGTCGCCGGGCGTCGTTCCGCCGGACGGAGCGCCAAATAGAGAGGTGATGGCCTCCTGTAGGGTCGGCTCCATCACCACGCGCTTAGTCGTGCCGAGGATCACCCGCTTCAATTCGGGCAAGCGGGCTCCTTGGGTGGCCTGCAGGTAAACCGGCTCCACGTACAGGACCGAATCCCCCATGGGGATGACCAAGAGGTTGCCCCGGATCACCTGGGAACCTTGCTGGTTCCACAGGGTGAACTGCTGGGAGATGACGGTGTCGTTGTTGATGCGCGACTCTATCTGGATGGGGCCATCCAATTGGAAGCCCCTGGGGAATTGGAAGGAGAGCAGTTTGCCATACTCCGGCCCGTCCATGCGGGCCGCCAGCCATGCCACCATGTTGGGCTTTTCCGCCGGCGTAAAAGGCAGAATGAGGACGAACTCCGGGTTCGTCTCGCCAGGCAGCCGCATGATGACGTAGTAAGGCACCACCGGCTGTTGGCGGTCGCCAAACACCTCTTGCGGAATGCTCCACTGGTCTTCCTTGTTGAAGAAGACGGTGGGGTCCGTCATGTGGTATTGCAGATAGGACTGTGCCTGGAGGCTGAACAGGTCCTCTGGATAGCGCAGGTGAGCACGCAGGTCGGCAGGCATCTGGTCCAACGACCTAAAGAGCGTCGGAAAGATACCATTGTAGGTCTGGATGATAGGATCCGTGGGATCGGCTATGTAGAACTCCACTGTCCCGTTGTAGGCATCGGTGACGACCTTTACGCTGTTGCGGATGTAGTTGAAGTTGGAGCTGCTGAAGGAGCTGGCCACCGGCGTGGAGTAGGGATACCGCTCTGAGGTGGTGTAGGCGTCCTGAATCCACACCAACCGCCCATCAGTAGTGACCACAATGTAGGGGTCCCTGTCCAGCGTCAAAAAGGGAGCAATGGTGGTGATCCGCGCTTTGATGTCCCGCCGGTACATGAGTTTGCTGTCCGGCGTAATCAGACTGCTGATCAGGATGTTCACGTCGCCGAATTGCCAGGCATACGCCGCACGCCGCACGAAGGAGCTTAGCGACACCCCCCCAACACCCTGGTACTTGACATACACGCCCTTGTCTTCAGTAGTTGGGCGATCAAACTCCGCTTGCAGGCTATTGGCTATGACGTAGTTCTCGGTGTGCTCGCCGAAGTAGATCTCCGGGCGGGTCAGGGCGATTGGGCCGGTCGGGGGAATATCCATCACAAAGAACTCCGGCCTGCCCTCCCTGGTAAACTCCGTGACGGGGCTGGCGGCTACGCCATAGCCGTGGGTGTATTGGAGCTTCTGGTTCACCCAGTTCTGGGCTTCAGTCGGCAGGTTGTCGGGGGAAAGCTCCCGGGGGCCCACCAGCACCTGGCGGTATTGACCATTCACCACGTACCGGTCTACGTCCACGTCGCCGAACTGGTAGTACAGCCGCAGGTGCTGAATCTGGTTGTAGAGGTCCAGCAACGGACGGGGGTCCCAAAGGCGCACGTTGTTTATCGTGGAGGTGTTGTTGTTGATATCATCCAGCGTCAGCTCACGATAGTTGTAGGGCCGTTCTGCAATGGTGTCCAGATTGAACGCGGCGCGGGTGAACTGGATGTTGCGCTCAATGTACGGCTTCTCTTTTTCCAACTCGTTCGGCGTGACGTTGAAGCGTTGCACGAACACCGGGTAGAGCTGCCCGCCCGCGAGGACGGCGGCTACCCACAGGCCCACGGCTCCAATGATAAGGCGCGCCCCTCGCTGTCCTTGGAGATTCCTCACGACGGTAGCCAGGAGCATGACGCCTGCCGCCACGGCAATGGCCGCCATAAAGACATAAGCCTGAAGGCGGGCATGGACATCGGCGTAGGTTGCGCCCACCACGGCGCCGTTCCGTGAGAACAGCAGGTCGTAGCGGTCAAGGTAGTGGCCGGCAGCCAGGGCAACGAACACCAGCGCACCCACCACGGCAAGGTGCGCCCGCATGGCGGGATACAGGCCCACGGGCAGGCCACGGACAGCGGCGCGCGCCAGGTACACCGCCGCAACGGAAGCCAGCAAGACCATGAACAGGGAAAGGAACCAGCCCTGGACGGACCGCAACAGAGGGAGGGTGAATACATAGAAGGCTACGTCTTCGTTAAAGACGGGGTCCGCTACGCCGAAGGAGGCTCCATTCAGGATGCGCAGCACAAGCTCCCAATGAGCCGAGGCGGAGGCCCCGAAAAACACGGCGATGACCACGGCCCCAAGGACAACAGCGCCCCACAAGACGCGGTCCAGCCAGCGCACCGTCTCTTCCGGCAGGGGCAGCGCCGATTCCCCGCGGGAGCTACGCCGCACCAGCCACAGGTTTATGCCCAGTACCGCTCCGGAAACGAGCGCCCCTGCAACAAACAGGACGATTTTCGCCCAGAGGATGGTCTTGAAAACAGACAGGAGGCCAAGACTGCTGTACCACAGCCAGTCGGTGTACACGTTACGTGCTGCGACGATGCCGAGGAAGAGCACGGCGACAACCGCCAACGCAGCCGCCCATCGCACGAGGCTGCCGAAGTTGGGAGGCACGAGGAGTTGCGGGCCGCCAGGCTCGCCAAAGGGCTGAAATCCACCGTTCTGGCGCATCTACGGCCTCCCATTTGCATACGGGCATACGGCAGGGGGTGCTTGCCCGTTCCCAACAAACCTCAGACGCTTTGAACACATAGTTTTGCCTTCTTTCCTACCTACCCCAATCCTGTTGTGAGCTGCTGCCCGCGCCTCACGCTACTACCCATGTTCCCTCGCTGCCTTCGCCTAGCGCGCGGAGCAAGGCCCCGGGCTGCCGGCCGTCCAGAATGCGGGCGGCAGGCACGCGGGCCAGGGCCGTAATGCAGGCTTCCAGCTTGGGGATCATGCCCCCTGCTGCGACGCCTGAGGCAATAAGCTCTCTAGCGGTCCGGGACGAAAGTCGCGGGATGACCCGCTTGTCGGACTCCATGACGCCCTCAACGTCGGTCAAGAACACCAAGCGCTGCGCGCCAAGGGCGTGTGCCAAGTGGCCTGCTGCGGTATCACCGTTGATGTTCAGCAGCGTGCAAGGGTCGCCGGGCTTCTGCGGCAAACGGATGCCCACCGGCGCGATAATGGGTATGTACCCCTTCTCCACCAGCGCCAGGACCGGCTCTGCGTTGACGCCGATGATCTCCCCCACGAGGCCAAGCTCCGGGTTGACAATGGAGGCTTGCAGCATGGCGCTGTCCGCGCCGCTCAGTCCGACGGCCTTGCCGCCCAAGGCCGTGACCGTGGCTACAAGCTGTTTGTTGATGAGTCCGGTCAGCACGGCGACCACGATGTCCAGGCTGGGAGCGTCGGTGACGCGGAGGCCACGGATGAAGGTGGGGACAAGGCCCTGCTTCTGCATCCACTGGGTAATGACCGGGCCCCCTCCGTGAACGACCACGGGGATATGCCCCTGCTTCTGCAAGGCAACGATGTCCTGGAAGGAGGTATCGGCGCTGCCAAGCGTGCTTCCTCCGATTTTGACCACTACGGAAATGTTGTTTGGCATGTGTACTGTCCCCCCTTCCCTAAAGGGAAGGGGGCTAGGGGGTTAGGTCGTATAGGCACTGTTGAAGGTGACGTAGGCCTCGCTCAGATTGCACCCCCAGGCAGTGGCGGCGCCATCGCCCAGGCCAAGGCTGACGCGGAAGGAGACCTCAGGCTGTCGCATCTGCTGGACCACGGCGTCCTTGAAGAAGGGAATGGGCAAGCCGCCCTCCATGATGCAAACGCCGTTGATGTAAAGGGACAGCTTGGACTCCTCAACGTGCGCGCCGCTGCGGCCCAAGGCCGCGACGATGCGCCCCCAGTTGGGGTCGTTGCCATGCACGGCGGTCCTGACCAGATTGGAGTCGGTGATGGTGCGGGCCGCCTTCCGGGCTTCCGCCTCGTTGCGTGCCCCTTCAATGCGCACCTCAAAGATCTTGCTGGCCCCTTCACCGTCACGGACAATGGCCTTGGCCAGATACATGCAGACCTCGTCCAGCCCTTCCTGGAACAGGGCCGCCTCCGGCGAACCTGCCGCCACCGCCGGCCCTCCGGCAGCGCCGTTTGCCAGGAGCAGCGCCGTGTCGTTGGTGCTGGTATCGCCGTCCACGCTAATCATGTTGAAGGAGCGGTCCACGGAGCGCTTCAACGCTCCCCGGAGGAACGCCGCGTCCACAAGGGCGTCCGTAGTCAAGACGGCAAGCATGGTAGCCATGTTGGGGTGGATCATGCCGGAGCCTTTGGCGACGCCGCCGATGGTGACGGTGCGCCCGCCGGACTGGTAGGCCACCGCCGTCTCTTTGGGTGCGGTGTCCGTGGTCATGATGGCGCGTGCAAACTGTCGCCCGCCTGCCCCGGTCAGTTTGATCTTGGGGATGCCGGCGCGGATGACTGCCATAGGCAACTCCACGCCGATCAGTCCTGTGCTGAGCACGCCCAACTGGTCAGGCTGCAAGCCAAGCTGCTGGGCGGCAAGCCGGGCCACTTCCAGCGCATCCTTGCGGCCCTGGTCGCCCACCACGGCGTTGGCAACGCCGCTGTTGGCCACTACGGCCCGCATATTGCCCTTACGCACGTTGTCTTCCGTCACGCGGACGGAGAAGGAACGTACTTCATTAAGGGTGAATGTCCCCGCAGCGGTGCATGGATTGGCTGAGTAAAGTAGGCCAAGGTCGTATTTGTCCTCGGCAAAGCTCTTCATGCCAACAAAGGTAGCGCCCGCCTGGAATCCCTTGGGGCTGGTGATGGTTCCCTTGTCTACATTGGTGACTTGCTGGCTCATGCTGCGTCCTGTTACGAAATAGAAACAAGGGGGAGTATAGCATAGGCCCAAGCAGTTCTAGAAGCGACGGTATGTCGTGAGGCCGGCCCATTTTTCAGCCTCCTATCTGTTTCAACGAGTTGCTACAAGGTATAGTAGAGTGAGGAATACTTAGGCTAAGGAGCATGGATGATTACGCGAGCAAACCTGGAAGCCTTGGAAGCCAAGGCCCGCCCAGGGGTTAAGGTCTTGTCTGTCTACCTTGACGTTGACCCGACGGCAGGGTTGTGGTCCGACAAGATCTATGCCCTGGAGCGCTCCCTGGATCAGATTGCTGCGAGCCTGGGGCAAGCGGAGCAACGCGCGTTCGCAGAGGACCGGGCGCGAATTACCGGCTCCTTGCGCGATTATACGTCCCATGCCAAAGGCCTGGCCCTCTTCGCCAGCACGCCCCAGGGCCTGTGGGAATCCTTGTCGCTGCAAGTGCCGGTAAAGAACGAGGTGCGGTACGACGTTGGCCCCTACCTCGGCCAGTTGGCGTCCCTTCTGGACGACCATCAGAGCTACGGCGTCGCCCTGGTGGACGACCGCAGCGCTCGTCTCTTTGTCGTTAGTCTGGGGGAGATGGAGGAGCGGCAGCAAATCCGCAACGATGTGCCAGGCCGACACAGCCAGACGGAGCACAACGCCCGGGTGGAAGTACACCACGCGGCTGTGCGCCAAGAGCACCTAAAGGAGGTGGCCGAGGCATTGGGGCACCTGCACCGTACCACCGGATTCCGCCGCCTGGTCATTGGCGGCGCGGTGGAGGCGCTGGCCCACTTTCAGCAGGAGCTACGCCCCGACCTGTCCCGGCTGGTCATCGGCCAGTTCACCGCGCCTATGTACGCCAACGACAAAGAGGTGCTGGACCACACCATCAAGGTCGCTGAGGCTTACGAGCAGTCCAAAGAGACACAGACCGTCGAAGAGCTGCTGACCCGCGCCGCCAAGAACCAGCAGGCGGTCATGGGCGCGGACGAGACTTTATTCGCCTTGCGCCGCAATCAGGTCTTTGAGTTGGTGACCGCGGGCGGCCTGCCCATCAAGGGCTTTCAGTGCACCGCTTGCGGCCTCCTACGCCAGACCCACGCCCAGCAATGCGCTCAGTGCGGGAGCACGCTGGCGGCGGTGGACGACGTTGCAGACCGCGCGGTGCAGCAGGCGGTAGCGGCCGGCGCTCGGGTGGAGGTGGTCAACGGCCCTGCCAGGGACAAGCTGGTGGCCGCCGGAGGCATCGGCGCGCTGCTCTCCTTTGGCAAGACATGAGGGGCGAGTTGCTATCGCTTAACGTAGATGCCGTAATGGTCGTCAAGAGGAAGAAGGGAGGGAAAGGACAAAAGGGGTCCCCCGTTTGAGGATGGCGAAGCAGAGATGCAGGAGCTTGTTCATAGCAGCCATAACCCGTACCTT
>Ga0082335_1000924_pt1 | contig 68193 bp, 56 predicted proteins | sample Subgrocontami58m_FD_72375 | JGI IMG/M metagenome (GOLD analysis project Ga0082335, IMG submission 72375) | Subsurface groundwater microbial communities from S. Glens Falls, New York, USA - GMW37 contaminated, 5.8 m (SPADES assembly) (version 2) ... | reverse complement strand
AGCTGAGCCAATGATGCAATATTTACGGTCCTGGTGCACTTGGGGTGGTCAATTACCGTGAGAATTTACCTGGTAAATTAACTTGAGAATTTTACCTGGAAAGTGGTCAATTACCTTGAGAAGCTACAGTAAACAAAAGAGAAGGATATTTGAAACAAACGAAAATATAGACCTTTCACCAAGTACAATTGAAAGAATTGTGTCCGACTTGGAACACTTAGACTTATATGCGACTGATGAAGATGTGCATGGACGGATGTTTGAAATCTTTGTGGCTGCTACCATCCGAGGAAAAGAATTAGGTCAGTTCTTTACACCACGAGATATAGTACACCTAATGGTTGGGTTAGCCAATCCAAAAGTCAAAAAGACCGAAACCGACATTATACTTGACCCGTGTTGCGGGAGCGGTGGCTTCTTAATTGTAGCATTGAATGATATGTGGCAGAAAGTTGATAAGCTCGCTGGTCTGTCAAACAAAGAGCGTGACAAATTAAAAACAACCATTGCCAATTCTGCTCTAGTAGGTATAGATGCAGGAAGCAATCCGGCTATGTGGCGAATAGCCAGAATGAATATGTACCTTCACGGTGATGGTGGTAGTAATATATTTTTTGCTGATTCTATAGACAAAAACATCGGGCAAGTTGGGCCGAGGAATTTAGAGAGGGATAGAGAGATTGAAGACCTGAGAGTAATGCTCATCAAAAAGGAAACAAAGTTTGATATAGTGCTTGCCAATCCACCCTTTTCAATGAGTTTTTCCCGTAAAGATTCTAAGCAGAGGTCAATTCTTGACCAATATAAAGTAGCGAGTCTCAGTAAGCAAAGCAAATCATTATTGAGTAGTGTCATGTTTACAGAGAGATATAGAGACTTGGTAAGCGAAGAAGGTAGAATATTAGCCGTAATAGATGACTCCGTGCTGTCAGGGGAGAAGTATCGTGCCATCAGGAATTATATACGTGATACATTCATTATACGTGGAGTCGTTTCATTGCCTGGAGATGCTTTCCGCCATGCCGCCTCTAGGGTAAAAACTTCTGTTCTCATATTGAGACCTAAAAAAGATGGCGAACAGCAGGGGTCTGCCTTTATGGAAAAGGCGGTTTATCTTGGATTGACCGAAAAAGTCGCAAAAAGAATCGGTATAAGCTTAGATGAATGGGATCAAGGGCGACAAAAAGAAGTCAAGCGTATAGTTGACGCCTATCTTCAGTTTAAAGCGGGAAATCCAGTAAATTGGGTTGTCCAACCAGAACAAATGATGGACAGGTTGGACGTAAAACACTGTTTAGGAGACAGGGGCAGAAAGCATACACTTTGGACTAAACAGGGGTATACAACTACTAAACTTAAGGACGTTCTTAGCGTCCCAACGGGAAGAGTGGTGAGTGTAGAGGAAGAAGAAGAATATAAGCTATTAAAGGTAACATACAATGGTGATGTGCTCGAATCAGAAACAAAAGTTGGAGATGATTTGTCTTATAGTAGACTTTACAAGGTGGATGCTTGGGATATTCTGGTTTCAAGTATGGGTGTAGGTCGAGGAGCTATCGGTATTGTTCCTAAATATTTGGCGGGATATTACGTTTCAAATGAATTTACTATTCTAAGGGCTAACACACCCGAAGAAACGGTTTTCTATACCACTGTGATTAGGTCTAAAGAAATTCTTGGCGATATTCTTACTCTCGGTACTGGACTCAACAGAGGTCGTATCCGTTGGAGTGGAATGAGTATGCTGGAAGTTCCTACTTACAATCAACTCATCAGTGATTTAACTGGCGCGGCTCAGTCGCTGAGTGACTTATGGGATGCCAGCGAAACATTTAGTCATGTGCTTAAGCAGCAAATCGCCGGAATAAGTGATACTTATTCGTTAGAAGATGAATCAGCAAGAGAACGATGGCTTAGTTACAAGCCTCCTGAATAAGGCTTAAAGGTACTTTTGATACAACTACCCGACTTTTGATACAGAAGGCACTTATGATACAAAGCCCCTCTCCTCAAAGGGGCTTTGTATCATAAGTCGTCTCATTCATGTCACCCCCGTATCAAGTACGGGGCAGGCTCTGAGCGTAGCGAATGGTCTCAGGGAGGGAGTGACTATCAGCTCGCCATCCTAGATTCTTCGTCGCTTCGCTTCTCAGAATGACTTTTAATACAAGACCCCTCAAAAGAGAGAGGGACACAGGTGGTGAGGTGAAGAAAGTCAACCAAAACGGAACAGAATCCTAGCGTAGTGAGATGACAGTTATCATTGTGCTCTGCCAGTGCTGACAACAGGTTCTCTCATTAGCTGAACTAACGCAGCAGAGGTAAAGGAGGGAAAGACATTCAATAAAAGATGCAGGCAAACGATTCTAATTGACATAACAACAGAAATGAAAGAGGATAAACCGACCGGGAGGACATAGCCAGAGCGGTTCGTTCTAGAGCTGTCCGAAGCTCACCAGCTTTTCAAAATCAATCAGTCCGCTTTCGGCGATACTCTCCACCTCAATGCCGGCCTCAACCGCCGCCGCTACCGGGTTCAAGCCGCCAAGCAATACCATGCCGATGCGGTTCAGCCCAACACTGACCTGGCAGATTGGCTCACTGGTTTCCCCCAGGATATAGACACCGTTAATCCCTGCTTCCTTTAGGTGAACAATTTTCTCCTCGACGATGGCTCTCGCCGGTGCCGGTATTTCACGAAAATTGGCCAGTATCTTGCCATTACCATTCCGGACGACTTCACTGACGCTGGTCATTCTGGCGCGAACATATTGCTCGGAAGGGTCAAGAGAAGTGCCGTTGTAGTTGATAATCGCCACGAAACGCCGTGGCTTGTTTTCTCTTACCTCAAGAACCCCGCCAAACCTGGATTCGATGGGAACCCCGGCCTTAAGTAGTACCCCGTTGACGGTGACACTGCAAACCGTTGCCAATCCCATCTTACCGCCGGGAACGACCACCGAACCCAGCTTTTCTCCCTCGGTTGCTGTCGCCACCAGGTTGCTGACGCAAAGTCCGGCCTTGAAGGTGTCCCGCATTGCCACCAGCATCTTGCCAAATTTCTCTTTATCAATAAGCGAGGTATTTATGGGAATTAGGCCGGTCCGTTTCTGCGGGTCAAAGGTAGTGCGGAAGGCAAGAAGCTCCAGCTTTTCATGGATGAAACCGATTTGCTCCGAGGCCAGAGCCATCTTAAGCTCCTCAAGCCCGCGTGGTGTGAGCATACGGCCATCGTGACCCATCGGCTGGGTATAGCCTCGCTCATCAGCGATTCTCAGGTGGTATCTGACTGCTCGCTCACTCAGGAAAACGCCGTGGCGCTCAAGCTCGCGGGCAATCGTGATTGAACCAAGAGGCTCAGATGATTCGCTGAGTACCTTGAGGATGGCGTTGGCCTTTATTTCAGTATCGGAGCTGTTTTGTACCATGCTATCTCAGGCTGCTTCTAGCCACGGAAACGGTTCGTAATCGGTAACCTGCGGTCGCGACCGAAAGCCCGGGAGGTTATTTTCACCCCCGGCGGTGCCTGGCGGCGCTTGTACTCACTGGTGTCTACCAGCCGGGCAGCGCGTTTGACTATCTCCTCGTCGATGCCGGTCGCCACAATTTGCTCGACGCTCTTATCTTCTTCAACATAGGCTGTCACAATCGCATCCAGCACCTCGTAAGGTGGCAGGCTGTCACTATCCTGCTGGTTGGGTCGCAGTTCCGCCGAAGGTGGCTTTTCCATCACGGTCTGCGGCATCAGGTCGTAACCGGCCAGTGAGTTCCGGTATTTGGCTATCTTATAGACCATCGTTTTCGGCACATCTTTGATGACAGCAAAACCCCCGGCCATATCGCCGTAAAGCGTGGTGTAGCCGGTGGCCATCTCGCTTTTGTTGCCGGTGGTGAGCACCAGCCAGCCGAACTTGTTGGATAATGCCATGAGAAGGGTTCCACGGACGCGGGCCTGAATATTTTCTTCAGCGACATCGGGCTTGGTGCCGCTGAAGATTTCCGCCAGCGTTTCCAGGTAGGCTCGAAACACCTTCTCGATAGAGACGGTTAGGAGCTTGATGCCCAGGTTCTCTGCCAAAAGCTTGGCATCAGAGATGCTGCCCGGGGATGAGTATCGTGAAGGCATGGCTACGCCGACCACGTTGGCACTCCCCAGGGCATCCACGGCGATAGTCGCCACTAAACTGGAATCAATCCCACCGGAAAGCCCGATAACTACTTTCTTGATACCATTCTTCAGGATGTAATCTTTTGTGCCCAGTACCAGGGCATGATAGACCTCATCTGCCATGCCATGCACCTCAACTTCCCTTGCCGGTAAAGGCGGTTTGGGAGCAGTCGGAGGTGTATCAGATACGGTTATTGTGGTGCTCTGCCATCGCTTTGTTTCGGGAAGGAGTACCATTTTCCGCCATCTCGGGTCGTGAAGACGGGTGCTAAAGACGGATTCAACATCAAGATCGGCCACCACCAGGTCTTCCTCAAACTGTTTGCCCAGGGCAATCAGCTGTCCTTTTTCATCAATGACCATGCTGTTGCCATCAAAGACAAGCTCATCCTGACCGCCCACCAGGTTATTGTAAGCAATAATGGCAATATTGTCCGAGGCGCGGGCTGCCAGCATTCTCTCCCGGTAGTTGCCCTTACCAAAGTGATAGGGCGAGGAGCTGATATTGATAATCACCTCGGCTCCGGAACCAGCCTGAACCGTGGTGGGGCCAGCTTCATACCAGATATCTTCACAGATATTGATGCCGACGCCGACACCGCCAATGGTATAAACCGGGCACTCGTTACCGGCACGGAAGTAGCGGTTCTCATCGAAGACACCGTAGTTGGGCAGGAATATCTTGTGATAGATGCCAGCGAGCCTGCCGTCATGAATCACGGCGGCGGCATTATAGATATCGTCCCCGGCATCGACAAAACCAACGATAATGGTAAGCCCGGCAGAGGATTCCACCACCTGTTGTAGCGATTTCAGGTTTTCCTCGATGAACTGAGGTTTAAAAAGGAGGTCTTCCGGTGGATAGCCGCAGATGGCAAGCTCGGGGAAAGTAAGCAGGTCAATACCGAGAGGTTTGGCACGGGTAATCGCCTCCAGAATTTTCCGCGTGTTACCGGGAAAATCACCCACGGTCATATCGAGCTGAGCCAGGCCAATTCGCAGTCGGCGCATCGTCATCCTTCAGGAAATTATTTACCTACATTCTAGCAGCCTTCGTCAAACTTGGCTAGAGCCAGTGGAAGAGATTATATTTGCCTTGGTTGATTTACTGTCATTGCGAGACCATTCGGACTCAAACCGGCACGCGAAGCAATCCGGGAGAGGGTCTCATGTGCCCCAGAGTGCCACTTACGGATGACCTCACCCCCTTACTGCCACTGTCATTCCAGCCTACGCTGGAATGACAGTGGCAGTGGGGTTTCTGGATTCTGGCCTTCGCCAGAATGACATGTTTCTATTTGAATAGCATCAGCCATGTCCTGAGTCCATTCTATATTGAGAGGATTATTTACTCCCCCTTCCCATTGGGAAGGGGGTCAGGGTGATGGGTATTCGGTGGTCTCTTAGTAGGCATAAAGCCGACCGTAAGGTCGCAGCCAGCGTGGGAAAAGCTTGATGAATTTTGACTTTAATATCTCCTCAGCGTCACCGCTAAAGTGGGCGGTAAACTCGCCAACGTACTTGCGTAGTGTCTGACAATCCTGCTCGTCTAACTCGGCAATACCTACCTCTTTACCAAGCTGGTATTCTTCAACATTCCCGCGAAGGTAGATAACGCCACCGTGCATACCGGTGCCAATAAACTTGGCTTTATGGTGCTGCTTTTCGTCCAACGTGAGGCCAAGCAGAATCAGGATACCCCCGGCCATGTATTCACCGAGAAAGTCCTGGGCAGTACCGCCGATGACAATCACCGGTTTCTTAGCCTCGTATTCCTTCATGTGGATACCAACACGGTAGCCGACATCCTCACGGACAAATATTTTGCCGCCACGGGCGGACAGGCCAAGAATATCCCCGGCATGACCGTGAACAACTATCTCTCCCTCGTTCATCGTGTTCCCGCAGCCATCCTGGGCATTACCACGCACAATAATCCTCGGCCCGTTCATGAAAGCACCCAGGTCGTTGCCCGGCGTGCCAAAGATTTCAATCTCGACGGGCTTATCGAGGTCGGTACCGATATATCTTTGCCCGCAGACATTATGAATCTCTATCTTTTTGGCCCCGCTGGCAACTACCTCTCTCAGCCGGGCATTAAGTTCCCGGTAGAAAATACCACTGGCATCTATTTTGACGAGCGGGTTAGCTATTATCTGTGTCATTTTTAATTTCCTGCCATGCTTATTCCCAGAATCTCAAGCTCGGTATCGCTGAGTCCGATACCTCGCAGGTGCAGGCGGTTGCCGCGGAGACTTTCGATGGCATTCACTCCTAATCCACCCAGTATGTCTTTAATCTCCAGGCTCCAACCGCGGATAAGGTTAACCAAACGCTGGGCACCGATATCAGGGTTAATCCGCTTGGTGAGAGACAGGTCACTGGTGGAGATGCCCCAGGCACACTTGCCGGTATGGCACTGCTGGCAGACAGTACAACCTAGGGCGACCAGTGCCGCCGTCCCGATATTGACCGCATCCGCGCCGAGGGCGATGGCTTTAGCCACGTCACCGCTATTCCTGATGCCGCCCGAAATCACCAGCGAGGCCTGGTTGCGGATGCCTTCCTGTCTCAACCGTGTATCCACTGCCGCCAGCGCCAGCTCAATGGGGATACCGACATTATCACGGATAATCTTGGGGGCGGCACCGGTCGAACCCCTGATACCATCGAGGACAATAATGTCCGCTCCTGCCCGCACCATGCCACTGGCAATGGCTGCGGCATTATGCACGGCGGCAATCTTCACCGAGATGGGCTTGGTATAGTTGGTCGCTTCTTTCAGAGCATAGATTAACTGTGCCAGGTCCTCGATAGAGTAGATGTCATGCTGAGGGGCTGGAGACAGGGCATCGGTCCCCTGTGGAATCATACGGGTCTTGGAGACCTCGGCACTCACCTTCTCCCCGGGGAGATGCCCGCCAATGCCCGGCTTGGCACCCTGGCCAATCTTTATCTCTACCACTCCGGCGGCGTGGAGGTAATCAGGATGGACGCCGAAACGTCCCGACGCCACCTGGACAATGGTGTTTGGGCCATATTGATACAAACTGGGGTGAAGGCCACCCTCTCCGGTATTCCACATGGTGCCCAGTTCCGTCGCTGCCCGTGCCAGGGAGTGATGGACATTAAGACTCACCGCACCATAAGAAAGAGCACTAAACATAATGGGAACTTCCAGCCTGACCTGTGGTCCCAGGTTGGTCTTCAGGCTCACTCCATCGGCATCGAGCTCTACCCGGTCCGGTTTACGTCCGAGATAAGTAATCAGCTCCATCGGCTCACGTAAGGGGTCAATGGGGGGATTGGTGACCTGGCTGGCATTGAGCACCAGGTGGTCCCAGTAAACGCGGTGCTCCTTATCGCTACCCATGCCGGTGAGGAGGACACCGCCGGTCTCAGCCTGCTTGATAATGTCTTCAATATATTCCGGGCGCCAGTTATAGTTCTCCCGGTAATCGAGTGGATTAGTCTTGATGGTTATTGCCCGGGTGGGACAAAAAACGACGCAGCGATGGCAGCCAACGCAGTTTTCGTAACGACTGCGCACCTCGTCATCCGCCGGGTCATAGCTATGGACATCAAAACTGCACTGGTTCACGCAAACCTTGCAGCGGATGCAGCGCTCCGGGTCTCGTTCCACCACAAACCTGGACGGTAGATATGTCTTCATTGGTTTAGCTCCACTCGCTTCAATTCCTTCACAACCCCATCTTACATTCTTATCGGTATGTTCTTTTGTACCAGGTATTCTTTTGTTTGACGGATAGAGTATGCTCCGTAATGAAAGATACTGGCGGCGAGGATGGCATCGGCCTTACCCTCGACAAGAACCTGGTAAAGGTCTTTCAGAGTGCCGGCGCCGCCGCTGGCGATGACCGGTACCCTCACCATCTCAGCGATAGTCCGGGTAAGCTCAATGTCATAGCCGGCCCGGTGACCATCGGCATCAATGCTGGTCAGCAATATTTCTCCCGCCCCCAGGTTCACTGCCTGCTTCGTCCAGCTTACGGCGTCAATACCTGTTGGTTTCTGGCCGCTCTGGATATAGACCTCCCAGTGAGAGGCGTCATTACCACTCCGCTTGGCATCGATGGCAACGACAATGCACTGGCTGCCAAACCTTTCCGCTCCCTCGCTAATCAGCTTCGGATTAAGCACAGCGGCGGTGTTTATCGCCACCTTGTCCGCCCCGGCGAGCAGAATACGTCTCATATCGGCCACGCTCCGTAATCCTCCACCCACGGTGAGAGGGATAAAGACTTTCTCCGAGATGCGTTCCACCATCTCCACCAGAGTGTCACGTCCTTCCGGGGTGGCCGTGATATCCAGGAATACCAGCTCATCGGCTCCTTCCCGGGAGTAAAAACCAGCCAGCTCTACCGGGTCGCCGGCATCACGTAGTGCCACAAAGCTTTTTCCCTTGACGACGCGCCCGTCTTTCACATCGAGACAGGGGATAATCCGCTTCGTCAGCATTTCACACTGTCTCCATAACACCGACAAGCGGCCGTTGCGGCGGTACTTTCAGCCTCCCGATAATCGGTTCGCCACCCATCGGTATCCATGCCCGGTCCAGTTCGGGAGAGATAAGGCGTATCGCCGATTCCTCGGAGGAAAGATACAAAACATCACCCTTTACTCCCACCGTGAGCGGCCGCAAGCGAATGCGGTCGGTAAGGCCAATCATCTCGCCATGGTGGGCGATAATGATGGTAAAGGGCCCGTTCATCAGTAAGCTACCGTAGACCTGGCGCAGCGTCCGGTAGAGCTTTTGCTCCGGTGGTGAAGCGCGCTCGATATCGCTCCAGAAAGGTGATGCCATTACCTTGGCCGCTACCTCTATCGGCAGTTGGTGCCTCCTGACCAGCAGGTCAACGGCATAAGCAATCACCTCGGTATCGGTTTGCATGGTGCAGTGATAGCCGAACTGCTCCAGGTAACGCTTGTTGATACCATAAGATGAAATCTCGCCATTATGGACTACTGTCCAATCGAGGATACAAAAAGGGTGGGCACCACCCCACCATCCCGGCGTATTGGTGGGGAAGCGTCCGTGGGCCGTCCAGAGATAACCTTCGTATTGCTCCAGTCCGAAATAGTCAGCAATCTCCTCAGGGTAGCCGACGCCTTTGAAAACACCCATATTTTTACCGCTGGAAAAGACAAAACTATCGGAGAGCCTGGTATTGATGGTCATCACGGCATCCACGATGTAGTCCTCCGCCGACTTATCACCAAGCCGGTGTTTATCAAGGTCAAGGAAATAGCGCCAGACCACAGGAGGAGACTTGATTGCCGCAGTCGGATGTGTTGGTACCTCTTCATCATGAATCAGGGTAAATTTATCCCGGAGAAAAGCCTCCGTTTCTCCTTTACCCCGCTCGCTAAGATACATAATATGGAAGGCATATTGGTCAGCATATTCCGGGTATAAACCGTAGACGGCAAACCCGCCACCCAGGCCGTTACCCCGGTTATGCATGTTGGCAATCGCCCGGGTGATGCCTCGTCCGGAAAAACGCCGTCCGGAAGTATCCATCATCCCGAATAGAGAACAGGCATCAACTACCTTGTCATCACCGTGGGGATTATTCGTCTGGTTTATGTCCTTCATATAGTTCCCTCCCTAATGGTTGCCCGGTAACCTATCAACCCGGCAACTATTTGTAAACAAGCTCTCCCGCCGGTGATTTGCCCGGAGATACCAGTGCATCAGGCGTTCTGATACGGGCACGCCAGATTTCTTCAGGAAGAGACGCCAGGCCGAAGTCATCAGCAACGAGAGACTTTTTAAAACCGGTAACATTTACCTGCTCTTTCATCAAGCTGAAGATGATACCTGATTTCTCAATGTCGCCAATAAAGACCATCCCGACAATATGACCATCCTTAATCACAATCTTTTTATAGGTCGAGCCACGCCGGTTGGTGAGGACTTCATAGCCATTATCGGGTGGGCTGACTATCCCTGCGGAGACTACCGCCAGGCCGAAGTAGCTCAGTGAGTTCATTGCGGTTCCACCCGGATATTCCTTGGTCTGACCGGCCATGTTAAAGCCCGCCACGCGGCCACCAAGATAGGCATTAGGCCAGACGGGACTCAGCCGGTTCTCACCGTAGATAAAATCGTAAGCCTCGGTAGCGTCACCACAGGCGTAAACACCGGTTATCGAGGTAGCCATCTGGCGGTCAACGACGACGCCCCGGTTTACCTTTATCCCGGCAGCAGCGGCAAGCTCAGTGCGCGGCCTTACGCCGATAGCAGCAACAACCATCTCACAGGAGAGGGGAAGGTTATTACCCAGAATAGCACCAGCGGTGTCACCCGCCGGGTTACTCTTCACCCCGGTCACGGTCTGCCCGGTAACAATTTCAACCCCCGCCTGTCTGAGAACCTGGTCGACCAGAGCCGAGCCTTCCTCATCCAGGATGGTGTTTAAAACTCGCTCTTTCATTTCTACCACCGCCACACCGACTCCTCGCTTCACCAGGGCTTCAGTAACACTGATGCCGATGAGTCCTCCCCCGATAACCACCGCTCTCGTCTTGCCGGGATGCTGATTGAGAAACTCATCGATGTGTTTGGCATCATCGAGGGTGGTAAACTTGAAGACCCCATTCAAACCGATGCCTTCGATGGGTGGAACAATCGGCGAGCCACCCGGGGCCAGCAACAGCTTCTCCCAGGTGATTTCCCGCTTGCTGGCGAGCTGCAAGCTATGGCGGGCGATATCAATCCGCTCCACCGGGCTGCCCAGCAAAGCATTGATATTATGCCGGGTATAGAAATCAGCCGGACGGAACAGCATCCTCTCCAGAGGACATCTTTCCGCCAGGTACTTGGAAATCATGGGACGGGAGTAAGCCGGGTAAGGCTCATCGGAAACGATGGTCATCGTCCCGCTTTTATCTACCTGGCGGATAGTTTCCGCAGCACCGATGCCTCCCGCCGAATTACCGATAATAAGGTATTTTACGTTCTCTTTGTTAGCCATCTTATTCCCTACCTGGTTCCTGGGCCGGCGAGTGCCCTTTTGATAAAATTATCATAAAACTTCAGCCCGAAATCGCCACTTTTTTCGGGATGAAACTGGGTAGCGACCAGGTTTCCCCGGGTAATGACACTGCATATCGGGAGGCCGTAATCAGTCTCGGCGGCGACCAGCGCTTTGTCCTCCGGCTCGACATAGTAGCTGTGGACAAAATAGAAGTTAGCGGAATCAGGTATGCCGGCAAAGACAGGGTGGGCAATTCTTTGCCGTACCTGGTTCCAACCCATATGGGGTACCTTTAGCCCGTCAGGCAGCTTCCGCACTCTCCCCGGAATAATACCAAGGCACGGTTGACCGCCGCCTTCCTCACTCGTCGTAAACAATACCTGCAATCCAATGCAGACACCTAAAAAGGGGTGGCCGTCCCTCACATATTGACGGATAGCGTCGGCCAGACCCAGCTTGTTCAGGCTGCTCATCGTATCCGTCGCCGCACCAACTCCCGGCAAAATGACGGCCGGGGAGCTAATCACCTCATCCGGGCTACTGGTTACTTTTGGCTGATAGCCCAGCCGGGTGACAGCATTCACCACGCTACGCAAGTTGCCGGCATCGTAGTCGATTATCGTAATCATTTTCCCGTCTCGAATCCCTACTTATAGAGCAATGCCTCATTAGGACAGTTAGCGACGCAGGCAGGCACGTCAGCGCCGCGGCAAAGGTCACATTTCACTATCTTTTTTTGCTCTAAGTCCCGCCCGATTGCTGCCGAAGGACAGGTCAGAATACACGTCCAGCAACCGATACACTTTTTGGTATCGACATCGACCAGTCCCGTCTCCGGATTGCGGCTGAGGGCGCCGGTAAGGCAGGCATAAACGCAGGCCGGCTCATCGCAATGCTGGCATCGCACAGAGAAAGCAACCGGTTTCTTTTCTTCCAGCCAAACGCGAGTTAGCGGCCGGGGCGATTCCTTCTTCAAGGCTTTGATGAGGTCCTTCGACTCAGAATGCTGGCACTGGCAATACACCTCGCAGAGGTGGCAGCCCATGCAGACCGTATCCTTAACATAAACCCTTTTCATATTAAGCCCTCTCCATGTTCCTTTGGCATGCGGTAATCGGTTGCCGTATACCATCATCCTATCACGCCCCATCTTTTTTGTCAATATCTTCAGAGGAGGTATCGTTCCTTTTTGATTGGCTTGTCGCTATGCTCCTCGTTAATGACCAGCGACATTACCTGCCACCTAAATGGGAACGTTACCTGGAGGAGGAAAAATTTGGGTATCGGGCATAAACCAACAGCCAGAACGAACCAGTTGTCTCACTTGGGACAGACGAAATGCGATCTGTAATCAAAAAATAAGCCTATGAAACTTCTTCTGAGTGGTTTAGTGCCTGCAGGGGCAGAGAGTGGGCCTATTTTCGCTGATTGGATAACTGCCGTCTATTGGAGGGCGTGTATGTTAAGGCAAAGGAAGTGAAGGTTCATGAGAAAAACCGAAAAACTCGCTGCAAGCTAAATATAAAACGCATCACTTCCCGCAACGAGTGTGCGTAATCTCAGAGCTGTAAGGAGCAATTTTCAGATTTCTGTGGCACTTACATTGAAGTTATTGAAGTGGGGGTGTTTGGTATGCAGGGACGCAACCCGCTCTAGAAAGCTAAGCCTGGCTGATGTCAGCTGTTCCGCTTCGATATCAACCGAGGTTGACATCGAAAAGTTACATTTCAGGCACATTGCAATCAGCAGGTACTTCTTTTCAAAAGCTAACAGATTACGTTCCTTATTATTAATATTGTACATTGGTGCCATCACCTCAATCTCATTATATTCAATCCGCTTCGTATCATTGTCCTTGCTCGGAACAGCTGCAAATTGATTCGCCTGAAGCATTCCTTATGCCTATATCTTGTAACGTAACAATTGGATTATTTGTTACACAATAGGGGCACTGTTCCTGAAAAACAAAAGGATACTTGAGCCAGACAAATAGTGTTAGAATAGGTAATGTGTGCGGACTTCTTGTACGCGGACGATGGTGAGGGTAGGACATGATATTACGCATGGTGAGAATCGCCTGCTTTTCAATAGCAGCCTTGGCTATTGGCTTTTTCGGCCTAAGCCTTTTCTTCTCCGACCTTGGCACCGGTGAAAGTTTATCCAGCCGATTTGTGACAGCGGCTATTCTCTATTTTGTCGTTGGCTTTATCATCGGTTTCTTCAACCCCGGAATCTGGATGCTGGCTGGATTGGTTGCCTGGGGTGGGGTAGTGTTGGGTTTACTTGGGTTAACCAGAGCAGGAGATGCAAGTCTCTCCTTCCTGATGGTGACGCTATCTATCGGCCCGGCGTTACTCGGTGGTTTCCTCGCTTCTTTTACCGCGAAGAAGCTTTCACACCGAAAAAGCTCCTAATCGTCTTCTTCCAGCATTCCGTCTGGCCTCTGCCTTTTCCCCAATTAGTTCTTAAAGGTGGGGTAGTACCTGTCACTCATCTCCTGAGTAACAGGTAACACATTATCGAAGCTACAAATGTTATGATAATGTCATATCCCCTTTTCAGATTTTATAACTACTATAGCAGCAGCCTAATAAAATAAAAGTAGCGGCATTATCAAGACACAGCCTGACTGAACGAGGAGCAGCAGTCGCTATTAAGGAGGCCTCGATGAAGATAAGCGGCACGATGATGGGCATCCTTTTCATCGTATTTGGTATCCTGGTGCTGGTTTTACCCCATTTACTACAATGGCTGGTCGGGGTCTTCTTTATCGTTGCCGGAATACTGATGCTTGTCAGAAAATAGCAGGGACACTATCGAATAGAATTCCCGGAGGAGGTAGTGCGATGCCTTTCATTGGGAGTGGTGCCCTTATCGGGGGCATACTGGCGATATTAGCCGGAATCATTGTCATCGTCTGGCCACGGATAATAGCTTACATCATCGGAGTTTACCTGGTCATTGTCGGCATATTAGCCATCATTGCAGCGCTACAATAAACCGGCCAACCCGGCACTTGAGGCGATGCCTTAAGGGATAAACAAGAAAGTGCTTGTTTCCTCCAGCCATGTTACCGAATCTTCAACGGGGGTAGACAAGGATGCTCCCTTTAACGGTCTACTTCAAATGTGAAAAACGATACCTGTTTCAAGCCTCTTCATAGGTATTGAGGCGGCTCAGGAAACCCCGGCGAGACGTAACTCCATCTTTTTGCAAAGAAACATCATAGTTTCAGCCTCTTGTTCTCGATGAAAACAGACCATACTTAAATTAACCGTTTAACATAAACAGTTTCCGCATATTCCCCCGCATTTTCTTCATATTTTAATCTTCTCTGCCCTGGCAAACATTGCCCTGACGCACCTGCCTTATTAGGTATTCCACGCCAGTATTGTCACGCTATTGGTTTTCGAGAATTTACAAAACCGTAAGATTAACCATGCTTTTTTTGTGACTCTGTAATGGCATTTTCCTAATAATGAATGAGACAGGGACGGTCAAACTCGCTGGTGGCTGTCCCGGGAGAAGAACCCAGGAGGAGAAAGTATGATGATGCCGTGGTTTAGAAAGATGCCCAAGTTGTTTTACCTGTTAACCCTAATATCACTAATGGGTATGCTAATACCGGTGGCGCCGGTGCTGGCATTGGGGGAGCCCGCCGCCCCGGCTAACCTGGCTGCGGCTATTGTCAGTGGCTCTCAGGTGGACCTTACCTGGACAGACGCCTCAACCAATGAGACAGGGTTCCGTATCGAGCGTGCCAGTACCGCCAACATTACCTTCGCAGCTATCAGCAGTGTATCAGGAAATGTCACTTTATTTAGTGATGTCACCGTCGTGCCAAACACGACATATCGCTATCGTGTCATTGCCACTAATGCTGCCGGGGACTCGGCAGCCTCAAACGTGATAACGATAACCGTTGCCGTACCTGATGCCCCTTCCGATGTTACGGCAATTGTAAGGAGCGCCACTCGGGTTGACCTTATCTGGACTGACCGTTCCAATAACGAGGCGAGTTTTCGCATCGAGCGCAGCCTGGATGGTTTTGCCACCGCTCCGAGTGCCACTTTCCCGGCCGCGCTTAACCAGAGGACTCTGACCGATAGTACAGTTTCAGCGAATAGAACTTATTTCTATAGAGTGGTTGCCATTAATGCCATTGGCGAATCTGCACCATCCAATACGGCAACAGCGACAGTGAATACCAAGCTCCAGGTTGGCCCGATTGACCCAAGCTTCATCTATCAGGGTAACCCGAACACCAGCTACCCGGGCTATTACCAGGATGACCTGGGAACACGTCTGAGCATATTCCCCGTGACCGGGGACGGACTCAATGCACCGACACAGATTTTTGACCCGTTTGTTGCCAGCAATAATTACTCGGCCTCCCTCGGCTTCGGGTCGGAAAGCTTCTACTACGTTGCGACCAACCGTTTCGATAATACGGTATTCCCAACATTCCCCGACGGCAAACCCGGCAAAGCACTGGCACTATTCGGACTTGAGGCGGCGTCAGCGACAGGTCCGCTCGAACCGGGCCAGGAAGTAGTCTTCGCCCGCCTGCGGCTGTGGGTAGACCTTCTATTTCCGGGTATCTATACGATACAGCACCCCTGGGGTTCCGAGACTTTCGATGTGACACCTGCGGACATTGCCGCTTTTAACGGGAGGAGAGCAATTCGCCTCACCCGTGATGTCGCCGCGGTAGCAAGAAACTTTACCGTTGCCACCAATTCCTATCTGACTCGTTTCGTATCTCAGTCAGTGCCACCTCCACCCGCGGGCTGGATTGGCGATGGAGCTACCCTGGCTACGGTAACCGGCAGTCCCACCGGCTTTAATGCCGTCAGGATAACCGGGCCGGCAGGTGTCAATCTTGACGGAGCTGGTCATAATTTCGTCGAGAGTAACCTGTTCATGGTGTCCGGGCGTCTGTCGACTGCGGTCACGCCCTTACCCAGCTTTACCGTGAGTCTTAATCCGGCGAGCGGCGCCGCGCCTGCCACCGCAAACTTCACTGATACCACTACCGGTGTTCCGGTATCATGGTATTGGGACTTCGGTGACGGTACTACCAGCAATCTACAGAACCCTATCAAAACCTATAGCTCGGCAGGAAACTACCTGATCCGTTTGACGGTAACAAACGCCGCCGCTACGGTTTCGACATCCCAAATAGTTACTATTTACGAGCCGCCGGTGGCTGGGTTCACCCGCAGCCTCCCTAATGGCCTCCCCCCGGTAACAATCAACTTTGCGGATACCTCAACCGGTAACCCGATAAGCTGGTTATGGGACTTTGGTGATAGCTCCAATAGCACCCTGCAAAATCCTTCTCACGTTTATGCCAGGGCGGGTACCTATACAATTAACATGACGGCAGCAAATACTGCCGGTACATCTTCCGTTTCTCAGGTAATAGGTATTTCATCTAATCTAACCGCCGGCTTTACGGCAAATGTTACCAGTGGTCTCGCACCTTTATCCGTGGCTTTCACCGATATTTCTACAGGTAATATTACCGGCTGGTTATGGTCCTTTGGAGATAACACCACCAGCACTTCTCAGAATGTTACCAAGACCTTTACGACGGCGGGAAGGTACAAAGTTTCGTTGACGATAGTGGATACCGAGGGTACGGCGGGTACGTTCCAGACCGTGAACGTTTACAGTTTTCCGGTGGCTGGCTTTATTCCAAGCCCGCCCAGAGGTGTTCCGCCCCTGTCAGTTAAGTTTACGGATAACTCTACCGGCAACCCGACAGGCTGGTTGTGGGATTTTGGTGATGGTACCAATAGCACCCTTCAGCATCCATCGAAGCTATACAACATACCGCAGAACTATACGGTGAACCTGACGGTAACAAACCCGGTGGGGACAGCTTCTTTTTCCCAGGTGATAATGGTATCATCGGTTTTTGCGGGAACGGCGCCGCTGGTGCTCCAGATGGGCCCGATAGACCCCAGGTCTATCTACCAGGGGAACCCGAACACCGGATTCCCCAGCTACTACCAGGATGACCAGGGGACACGCCTCGGATTGCTCCCCGTCAGCGGTGACGTCCTTACCGCCCCCACGCAGATATTTGACCCGGTCGTCGCCGGCAACAATTACTCGGCCCTCCTCGGTTTTGGAACCGAAGCTTTCTACTACATCGTTAGTGACACATTTAATACCGTGTCAGGTACGGCGCACGTTGCCATTGGCATCGAAGCCGCCTTTGGTACCGGGCCGGCTATACCGGGCGACGAGATGACCTTCACGCGTCTTCGTATCAGAGCGCCCGTCCCGGTAGCGGGAGATTATACTTTGCAGCACCCCTGGGGAACCCAGACCTACACGGTGACCCAGGCTGACATTGATAGCGGGACAGGACTCAATGCCACGCGGGACATCGGGTCGATACGAGATTTCCTGGTAGCTACCAGCGGCCCGGTATCCCGCTTTGTGCGGCAGACGCTTCCGGCACCGCCGTTCGGATGGCTCGGTGATGGCGTCAACGCCGGTCCTGTAACCGGCAGTCCTACGAACTTTAATGCGGTGAGACTGACGGGTCCGGCAGGCATCAACCTGGACGGGGCGGGCAATAACTTTGTCCAGAACGACCGGTTTACTGTATCCGGGCGTTTGTTTACCCCGCTTACCCCCAACTTTAATACAATCCTTAACCCGGCCTATGGGCCTCCGCCGGTTACCGCAAACTTTACCGATACCACTACCGGAGGTATCCCTGTCACCTGGTCCTTAAACTTCGGAGATGGTAGCCCCGTCGTTACTTCCCAGAATGCCACTCACACTTACACCGCGGCGGGCAGGTATACGGTAACTTTATCCGTCACGGATACTATTGGCACTGCGTCTACGTCCCGGGTAGTGACTGTTTTCAGCCTTCCGGTAGCCAGCTTTACCAAGAGTGTCGCTACTGGAGTTGCTCCATTAACCGTAGCCTTCACTGATACCTCTACCGGTTTGCCCACGAGCTGGCTCTGGGACTTCGGGGATGGCAGCAGCAGCACCATTCAGAATCCCAGCCACGTATATACTGCGGCAGGAACATATACCGCCAACCTGACCGTGACCAATGTCGTCGGGTCAGCTTCCGTAGCGCAAACGGTAACGGTGACCGCTATTCCGCTGCCGGTGGCCAGTTTCACCAAGAGCGTTGCCACCGGAGTTACCCCATTGACCGTAGTTTTTACCGATACCTCAACGAGTAATATCACGGCCTGGCTCTGGAACTTTGGGGATGGCACCAGCAGCACGATTCAGAATCCCAGCCATGTCTATGCGGCAGCAGGAACATATACTGTCACCCTGACGGTAACCAACGTCGCCGGGTCAGCTTCGGTAGCGCAAACGGTAACGGTGACCGCACCAACGGGGACTACAACTGCACCGGCACCCGGTATCCCGCTAACCGGATTGACGTCACCTACCGGACTCGTCGTTACTCCGGAGGGCACCGCTCAATCTACCGCCACGCTGACAACAACCGATGGCAAGGTTAAGCTAGCGGTTGCCCAGGGCACGAAACTTCAGACGGCGAATGGCCAACCCCTCGATACGGTGACGGCAGCACCATTGACTACTGCTCCACCCAAACCCCCGCCGAGGGGCACTATCGTGGTGCCCACTGATTTTGGACCCGATGGCGCCAAGTTCAGTCCGCCACTGACGCTGTCGATGACCTATGACCCGGCAGCGCTGCCGGCAGGTACACCGCTCCATAAGCTGAGTATCGCTTACTGGGACGGCAACGGGTGGATTAAGCTGAAGAGCACGGTAGACCCGCTAACTAACACGATTACCGGAGAGATAAGCCACTTCACCACTTTCGGCATCCTGGTTGAAGAGGAAACTCCGGCAGCGGTACCAGTGCCAGTTTCCGCGCCAGCTCCAGTTCCGGCGCCGGCTCCGGCACCATCTCCTGCTCTGACGCCCGCTCCAGCGCCGGCTCCGGAGCCCGCTCCTGCCCCGGTTCAGTCACCGGTAGCCGCGTCCGCACCTGCACCAGCGTCCGGAGGAGTGCTCCCCCTGGTGATAGCCGGGGGTGTGATGGCGGCGCTGGCTATCGGGGTACTCGTCTTTCTGGTCAGACGGCGCGTGACAGCTAAAAGTCAGTAAGATTTCGCCGTGGTGATACGACGCAAGAGCCTCTGCCTGCTAACAGGCAGAGGCTCTTGCGTCAGGACAGAATAGCCAGTGCCGTGTCTCAGTAATAACTTGCCCGATAACCCTGTTGATAGGGCACTGCACCGGATGCTGACTGAAGAAATAGTTATTGCCCTTAAAGAAGTAGCGGGTTAATTGTTGTTTTTAATATTGGGATGACAGCCTTTACTTTAGTGCCTTTCCCGGGTGCGGAAGCCAGGGTCAATTTGCCGTACAGCATCTCGGCACGTTCTTGCATGGTCAAAAGCCCGATGTGATTCCCGCCATTGGGGACGGGTAATACCGAAGTATCGAAACCGACCCCGTTATCAGCTATTTCAAGGAGAATATCTTCGCCAGTAAAAGTAATATTGATGCGAACCTGAGTTGCTTTGGCATGGTGAACAATATTGTGTACGGCTTCCTGGGCGATACGGAAAACCCCCAGCTCAATGTCAGGTGGAAGACGGCGTGGCTTGCCTTCGATTTTTAGCTCGCTGTTAAAACCTGCTTTTGCGGCTGATTCTGATATTAGACTGCGTATCGCCGAGACTATCCCCATTTCGTCTAATATCGGGGGACGGAGAGCAATACTCAGGGTACGCAGCTTGTCCACAGTGGCCGCCACGGAGTTTCTCACCTCAAGCAGATTATTGCTCACTGGAGAAGAGACATTTTTAAGAGTATCGAGTGTATGGCACACTGAGATGAGTGCCTGGATGGAGTCATCATGGAGGTCGAGGCTTAATTTTCTCCGCTCTTCTTCCTGGCTGCGCACGGCATTGGTGGCGTAAAATATCGCCTTCTTCTGCTCCTCAAATTTCCTATCCACTTGCCAGCCTACTATCAGGGGTGAGATTAGCGCCGCCACGACTACGATGCCGATTTCATTCCATCGGCTTTCAAACCGCTCCATGGCAACCCAGTTAGGGATGCTGGTCAGGATGGAAAGAACCGATGTAATCAGAGAGCCGGTAAAACCGAACCGGAGCGATACGTATATTATAGGTACCCAGTAAAAGGAGATGGGCAGGAACTCAAGCGGGCTACCTGTCAGTAGCTCCGCCCTTTCGAGGATGATGTGGGCTAAGGAAATGGCACAAACCATACTCTGGGCAAACCAGAAGCGCGAGTCCCCGGTCATCAGCAACAGCGCTTTTATCCATGGCCGTGTCCTTTTGCTTAAATCGGCCACCCGCAACCCTTCGGGGTTATCTTCACTAGTCATTGTCCAGATCAGTGACCGGTGCGGACTGGGCAGCTTTGATGGCTTCAACCCGTGATGAGACGGATAGCTTATCGAAAATACGGGAGAAATGCCCTTCTACGGTACGGACACTCAAGTCAAGCTGTTTGGCAATCGCTTTGTTTCTAAAGCCACGGGCGGCGAGATTAATAATCTCCTTCTCCTTGGTGGTGAGAAGCTCCTTCCTGGCACTGGGCAATGCACCGCCAAGAAGCCGGGAAAGTTTGGCGGCTGCCGAGGGATGCATAATGGTTTGCCCCGCGTTAACCCGGCGTACTGTTTCCGCAAACTCGTTCACGTCGGTTGTCTTTAGCAGATAGCCCGAGGCGCCGTTTGCCATCGCTTCAAAGACATACTCATCGTCATCATAAGCCGAAAGAACCAAAGCCCGTGTCCCCGGGGAGTACTCCTTCAAGTGGCGGATAACTTCGATACCGCTGAGAACCGGCATGCGTATGTCACAGATGAGCACATCCGGCTGCAGTTCCTTCGATAGTTCCAGAGCTGCACCGCCGTCTCCGGCTTCTCCGACTACCTCAATTTCTGCCGTTTGCTCTAACACGTGCCGTATCCCCTGGCGGACGATGGCATGGTCTTCCGCAAGAACGACACGTATCCTTTTTTTAGAATCCACGCCCGTATTATAAACCATAAAGGTCTCATTGAACATAAGCAATTTTACTCAACTAATCTACCAATACCACGTAAGAGGAAATACATCTAGTTTTTGAAAAAGTTACATTTTCTTATGATTTAGTCTTTCTTTTTTGCGACTATTCTACAGGTGGAACTGTAAACTGTGGCTATAAGGGCTGGAAAAGCTAAAAGAATGCAAGGGAGGGTTGTAAGAATGTTTGCAAGATTGGACAGGCTGTTATCAGTGATGGTTACCGTGTGGAAATGATAAAAAGCGCAGTCAAAACAAGAATTAAGAAAGTGAATAAAACTGAGGAGAATAAATAATGAAAAGCAACAGGGTATTTGGACTATGGCTCGTGTTAACTCTGGTAGGGAGTATGTTAATCACTGTATCAGCCTGCCAGCAGGTAAGTGCGGAAGATATCCAGGGTCTCTTGCAAGCTGTCGAGGGTAAAGAGATAGTCGTCAAACTTGATGACGGGACGATGGCCCGTATCAATGTAAAAGATGACAAGTCTCTCACCCAGGTAGTCAGCCTGGTGGGTAGACAGGTAGATGTCAAGGTTCGCATCAAAGGTGGTCAACAGGACCTTGAAAAAGTAGAAAAGCGGGCCAGGATAGAAGACCAGACCACTACCGGCGCCATCCAAATGATAGATGCCACCACAGCTCGCATTGGCGGACGTGATTTCAAGATAACCGCCACTACTGAGCTTGATGGCGGGCTTGTCGCCGGAGCTAACGCTCGCGTGGAATTCATCACACTGCCTGACGGAACACTGATGGCAACGCAGATTGAAACAGATAAAGAGATACATCGAGTTCGGGGAGGAATTGTCTCCATTAGCGATGATAAGCTGGTTATCGGTGGTCAGGTTTTCCACATGGATGATGCTACACACCGTAACGGTCGCATGGCTGCCGGTGACGCTGCTCATGTTGAGTTTGTTGATGATAATGGCGTGAAACACGTCACCGAGCTAGAACTGCAGGCCGAGAACGCCCATTTTATGGGTACTCTCCAAGCAATTGCTGAAGGATACATCACCGTAGACGGGAAAATTTTCAAAGTAAACGCCGCTACCGTGCTTGACAACGGACTGGCGGTAGGAGTGCCGGTAAGACTTGAGTTTATTACCATGGCCGATGGCCAACTGGTAGCAACTGAGGTCGAGACGGGTGAAAATGAGGTTGAAATCGAGGTTGAGAACGAACAAGAGAATGAGCAATCGGCAGGAGATGACAAAGGTGGTGCCAGCGGCAGCGGGACAAGCGGTAGAGGATAAAACAAACAAGAGCCTGGTTTCGGAGGTGAGCGAGAACATGAGTACGGAATTTGGTGCACCTTTCATCAAGAAGCTAATCATTGCCGCCGCCCTTCTCCCGGTGGTCGTAGTGGTAAGCGTGTTAGCCATGGCCGCAACCGAACAAAGGCCGGCAGACACAACAACTACTTATCATTACGATGCTGAAAAAGAGACCTGGCTCAAGGATGTTGTTTCGGTTAGCCTGCCGGATAACCCGGATGGTACACGGCCAAAAGGGAGCAATACCGTTATCATCCGGCTCAGCCAGAATAACCCGGTGAAGCAAATTATTGTCGTTGACGGGCTGCTCATCGGCGGTACCGAGCCAATATTGGAGATTGCCGGGCATGATACCGGAGGTTCGGGTGAGATTAATATCGGCACTTTACTCTTAAAAAAGGTGGACGCAAATAAACTAAATATCCACGATACTGACGCTGTCCGCCTCGAAACGACAAATGTAGTGGCCAAGGACAACGAACTGGATATTGATGTAAACATCGTTAATGTCGTACGCACCGGTAGAGGTGGAGCCAGCAGTCTCTTTATCGGCGCAGCAAGGTCAAACCTGGCACCTTTCCTGGACCTGAACCTACTGCCAGAAAACTTTATCCCAACGAATGAGACCGGAGTTCGGGCTGACCGCCTCCGTATTCTGGGCCCTTCCAGTGGTACGGCATTCGTCGAACGCATTATTTTCGTGCATTCCAGCGTCTTCGGGAGGATTGAAGTCAAAGATGCAAATATTCAGGACATCATTCTCCGGGATGTGACCCTGGACGATGCTACTCCGTAGCATCGTCCAGGCAGGCGCCGCAGGGCAGGAGCAGGGTTAAAACAAGTAAGCACCAGGTAATTCAGAAACTAAAATAAAAACAGAGAGGGAGGATGACAGAATATATGGTAAAAGAAGTAAGTCGGAGGGATTTTATCAAGTATGCGGGCGGCGGGTTTGCCGCCATCGTTGTTGGGAGCAAGTTGGATTGGGTCTTGAAGACCCCAACCTATGCTGCGGTGCAGACCCATACCATCGCGCTTGAAATAGGCGACGTGATGAAGCAAATGGTGACTCACAACAGTATACACGACGCCCGGTGCTATTTCTGGGCCTACAAGGCCACTACCCCCAACTTACCGGCCGATGTGCCAGGACCGATTATCTTCGCCACCCAGGGGGACACGGTCAATATCACGGTGACCAACCTGCTGGATGAGCCACACTCGCTGGCCATCCCCGGGGTTTGGGCAGGCACCGGCCAAATCGCTCCGAACGGCGGTGTCTTCACCGGGTCGTTCGTTGTGCCGGCCACCGCTTCGGGAGCTTATCTTTATTATGATAACCTTAATGAGCCGGTGAACCGGATGATGGGGTTGCACGGTGCTTTTGTCGTCATGCCCGACTTCACCCAGGCGCCCCCCGGTGGGGCGGGCAACAAGTGGACGCCCTACCACAACCCGACCGCGAACGTCCAGGCGCTGTTCAACGCCTTTGGCAACCCCAATATCTTCCCCGGCCTGGCCTGGGGCGAGGGTGATAGCAATCCCGCTACCTTTGCCCCGCCTTTCCGCACTTACATCTGGCTGGACCACCAGGCCAGCCCGAACCTCTTCGCCGAGGTGGGTAACTTTACCTCCGGCGCCGACTATTCGGCATCCCAGTTCATCGACCGTTTTCTCAATAGTACATTCGACCCGACTAACAGCGTCAACTTCAAGGGCGCGCAGTACTTCACCATTGACGGGCAGTCCGGGCATTTCGTCCATAATAACCCCAACATCACGCCAATGCTGCGCGTCGGCGAGCCTTGCATAGTCCATATCCTGAACGCCGGGTTGTGGATGCACTCGATGCACCTGCACGCCAACCATTTCTTTGTGACCAGTATTAACGGCACGGTGCATGACAACCCGGTATGGGTGGATGTTTTCAACATCTATCCCATGGACCGGGTGGACTACGTCTTACCCTACATGAGGCCGCCGGATGTCCCCAACGTCCGGGGTATCGGCTTCCCGGACACCCCGCTCACCACGGTGGGTTCCGCCCCACATCCCACCTGGCCGCCTACGGAAGAATTAAACACATTTATCCCGCCAGTGGGAACCAAGGCCAAGGACGCGCAGGGAAATGACGTGAGCCTGGCGGTGCAGCTTTCGCCCCTGTGCTACCCGATGCACGACCATTCCGAGCCGACCCAGACCGCGCAGGGCGGCAACTACAACCTGGGGCTGATTGCCGGGATGAACTTCATCGGTGACCGGAACACCCCCGGCGGGGTCACCACCTTCCCGGATAACCCGAACCATGTCCCGCCGAACACTACCCGCCCGCCGGCGGAGCCTCATGCTCACTAGACGGTATGTAGAGATAATAGAGGATAGGAAGGAGAAAAGAAATGTCAGTAAGTAGTCCGCTTTTTGGAACCATACTCCGCCAGTCAGTGGTCGGCCAGGAGAACGAATGGGTCAAGATGTTCGACCCGCCCACGGCCAACCCGGCCACGCCGGAACTGGTGAACTCCACTAACCCCGTCCCGGAGGTAATGGCCGCCGCCGGTCTCGCCAACGTGCCCGGTACCTCCCACACCTTAGTCAAAGGACTGATGCACGGCGCGAAGAGACTTACCTGGGACGGCTTGAAGGAGCTGGTCTGGTTCGACATTCATGACCCTGAGAACCCCGCCTCCTCCGGCGGGGTCTATCCGGGGACGACAACGCGGATACCCCGCGGGGTAGTCTTCCATTGCGAAGTGCAGGGGCACGGCCCGCCGCCACATACTATCCACTGGCACGGCATCGAGCCTACCCCCATCAACGATGGCGTAGGCCACTGCTCCATGGAGATTGGCCACTACACCTACCAGTTCCAGCCCAACTTCATCGGCACCTATTTCTACCACTGCCACCGTAATACGGTGCAGCACTTTAACTATGGTCTCTATGGACTGCTGCCCGTTATGCCGCCCGATGCCTACTTTGCCACCCAGTGGAACCCGGCCATTCCCATTGGCGCCGGACGCGATGGCAAATTCCGCATGCAGGCCAATGTCAGTCTTATCAAGCTACCTACTGGCGGCGGCGTACCAATGGACGCCGGCAGGGGCATCGGATTCGAGGGCGCTACCATCCCGAACCCCTTCCCTGGTTTCATCGGGGGCAATCTTGATGACCTCGACCCTGAAAGAAATAACCAGAATCTGCCAGCCTCCCTGAAATTCCAGACCAATCCCCATGCCATGACGGTCTCTTATGACGTGGAGGCGATCTGGGTCTTCGCCGACCGCGACTCGGTGTGGAGCGACCTGGCGCCCAGCCCCTTTGCTACTTTCCCCAGGCACGGCAATGTCCCGGGCGTTGATGACAGGTTCGACCAGAACCCGGGCGGCCAGGGCTTCTTCGCCTTCAACCAGTTCAACCCTGATTACTGGTTCGTTACCGGCGTCCCGGTACCGGCCCACCGGGGCGAGACGGGCAGGCTACCCGCCATTGCTGAAATCCCGGCAGCTCTCAACAGCGGCATGGCTGGGGTACAGGTGCCCATCAATGCCAAGGTGGGGCAGACCATCTTCCTGCGCTGCCTTAACGGGGCCTACGATGTCACCGAGACTACTTTTCCCTGCGATGTCACCATCATCGCCTGGGACGGGCGTTCTCTGGGCGTCCCGCCGTTCGCTTTCAACCATCCGTATCGCGTCCCGGCCGGGACCCCTATCCGTCAGAGCGTGGCCCGGCGTTTCGGGGCGCTCATCAGGTCTGACGTGGAAGTCCATGGCGTCGCCACCATCAAATTCTGCAGCGCCCGCCGCGGCGGCCAGGCTGATGCGCCCGTGGCGGTAACCGCTGAGATACCCATTAATATTGGGCCTAACGTGCAGGCCGGGACATTCAGCATCTCCGGTACAGCGGCTGCTGCGGCGTCCCTGACCCTGGTCGGGCCTGCCAGTAATACTACCGTGGTGGCAGACGCTGCTGGCAACTATACCTTTGCCAACCTGGCCAACGGCGATTACGTGATTACGCCCTTCCTCACTGGCTCCACCTTTGCGCCGCGCAGCCTCAGCGTGACCATAAACGGGGCCAATGTGACCGGCCAGAACTTCGCCGGGGCACAAGCCACCGGTGCATTTGCCATCTCGGGCAATATAACCTTCCGCGGCGTGGCTTTACCGGGTATAACCGTCACGGCGCGCGGGCCGGTAGTCCAGACAGTAGTTACCAACGCCCAGGGAGCTTACACCCTGATCGGGTTGCCTAACGGACGTTATTCGGTGGAGCCGGTCTCTCCTGACTTCAGCCGGTTTGCTCCATCCATCAGGGGCGTCACTATCAATGGCGGTAATGCTATCGGCCGCAATTTCAGGGCGGTAATTTAGCGTTACATGAAAAAAGGAGGTATCTAGCGATGAAAATCAGAAACTTTTTCAGTAAAATCGGGGCTATTGCCCTGGGAGCAATGCTCGTTGCCATGTTGCTGCCCACGGTGGTAATGGCGGCACCTGCCGCTCCTACCCTGATTGCGGCCAACGCGGTCAGCGCTACCCAGGTTGACCTTTTCTGGGCGGACAACTCGCCGGGAACAACCACGCTGTTCCGTATCGATCGAGCTCCTACGGGTGGCGTCTTCGCACAGATTAGCCAGGTTGCCGCAACGAACGTCATCTTTAGTGACACGACGGTGCCACCCGGGCCTGCGTTCGACTACCGCGTCATCGCCGTAGACGCTCTGGGAGCCTCGGCGACATCCAATGTAATCACGGTAGCCATACCCATCCCCGTACCTGGCGTAGTCACCGGCCCTCCGGGACCGACGATAAACCTGTTGCAGCCGGTCCCGGCGACAAATCCCCAGGTCTATGCCGGCGTGCCACAGCTAACGCAGGTCACGGCGATGCCGCCAGTGGGTGCCAACACCACGGTGTCCGGAGTGAGGTGGCAGACCCAGTTCATCGGTCCAGCCGGGGCATTTACCATGCTGGAGGCATTCCCTCCGGCCCTGGTGCCTTTTGCCGTGCCGGCACCGGTGGCAGGTGCAGCCTCTAATAACTTTCCCATCCCGCCTATGCCCGCCGGTTTCACTCTCCCCGCGAGTACGGTGGTCGTATTTATACTTCAGGGTCCACTTGCAGCTCCCCCTGTCGGCGGACGGTGGACCTTCAATACGGCTGACGGTCCCATTACGGTGAACGAAGCTGCCGATGGCAGTTCGGTCTTGCCGGTGCCTCCACCTGCGGTCGGTACTGTACTCAAGACAGTCGGCTTGCGGACGGTGGCTGCCGGACCAATAACCATCGAGAAAATCCAGACTGGCTTAACTGGCGGCGGCGGGGCTCAACCCGTAATGTTCGCTTTCTTGTTCCAGGGCATTGTCCAGTCACAGCAGACTATCAACAACACGGTCTGGATGGTCGGTCCGACCGCTCCGGGCATTCCCTTCGCCTTCTCCACCGATCCTGGATTGGGGGCAACGGCCATTGATCCAGCCATTGGTACCATCGTTCCTGGAGTCACGACAGTTGAGATAGAATTCGTACCTCCCACGCCGGGCGGTCTCACTGCCCTGCATCTTGACCCGGCCGCGGCCGGGTTCGGTGTCGTGCCGGCAACAACCAACGCAGCTCCGGTAAAGGATACCACTCCAATGCCTATTGGCTTGCCTGCCGGCACTATTGCCGAGTTCGTCATTCAGGGACAAGTGACCGCAATCAACGCTGCCGGAGACGAAGCCACCATGACTGACGCCGACGCCAAGGTCTTCAAAGTCTACGCGCCGGTCGGTGGTTTCACCCCTGACCCACCCGTCGTCGGTACTGTATTCCGTGCGGTGGGACTCCGCAGTCTGGCACCAGGACCTATTGTTATTGAAGCCATGAGAGCACGGGCTGTCTCACCGGTGCTACCAGTTGATGTGGGTTTCCTGATTTCAGGCACGGTGGTTACTACTGGCGGCTTTGCCTGGACGATTAACCTGGTGCCACCGGCTGCTACCGGCCCCATCTCGGTAGCCATTGACCCGGCACTTACTGCCATCGGCTTCACGGTCAACCCGCCAGCCGGAACGGCGGTGAACATTGCTGCTGCCGCTACTGGTCTGTCTACACCAAAAGCTGCCAGTTGGGCCGCGATTACGCTTGACCCGGCTACTGGCCGCTGGCAGTCAGTCTTCGCGGTACCGCCCGTTACTGTCGCCTGGAGTGGAGACCTTATCTTCGAAGGTACCACCGCCGCGGGTGGAGTTACCACCGTGGCATTCCGCGGCCAGCTTGTACCGATAACGGCAGTTCCGTCCGCACCTTCTGTTATGAACGGATTTGTGGCGAGTCCAACCTCCGCAACAATATCATGGATAGATAACGCCGCCTCGGAAAGTGGCTTTGTTCTGGAACGTGCGGACAACATTGCTTTCACGGGCACCATAACTACTTTTAATGCTCCGGCCAACCCGGGTGTTGGTGCTAACGTAACTTTCAGTGATGGTACGTTTGTGAACACCGGCGTCTTCTTCTACCGTGTTGTCGCCGTGAACGCCATCGGGCGTTCTGCGGTGGCCGGACCGGTACAGGTTACTGCATTAACACGTCCGGTAGACCCGACAGGACTGGCTGCAATGCTGGTCGGCCCACCGGTGGTGGTGAACCTGACCTGGACCGACACTGCCACCAACGAAGCCAACTATCATGTGGAACGTGCCGGCGATGCTGCTTTCAGTATCGTCAGCCTGCATACTATCCTACCACCGGGCACTGTGGCCTTCACTGATAATACGGTGGGAGCAGGTCAGACTCACTTCTATCGCATCCATTCCAGCAATGCTGTTGGTGATTCCGGCTTCGCCACGGTACAGGTAAGCATCACCGTGCCTCCTGCCCCCGTCAGCTTGACCGCTGCCGTCGCCTCGACTACCTCGGTAACCTTGAACTGGGCAGCGTCTTCCGGCGCCAGCGGCTATAGTGTTCAGCGCTCTATCGGTAGTGGTAATGTTACCTTTGCTGCTCTACCGGCAGGAACGTTGGGCAATGTCACCACCTTTACTGATACTACGGTGAGCGCAGGCAACCTGTATAACTACCGTGTCTTTGCTACTAACCTCGTCGGTGTTTCGGCTACTGCTTCACCCACGGCTACGGCGAATATGCTGGCACCTGTTGCCCCCACACTGGCTCCGGCCACGGCACAGGTGAATGGCCAGATAGTCCTGTCCTGGAACAACGTGGCCAATGAGAGTGGCTACCGCGTCCAGCGCTCTACTGATAATATTACCTTTGCTATGCTCGCCACGTTGGGTGTTGATATTGTAACCTATAACGATAACGCCGCGGCACCGGCGACGATGTACCATTATAAGGTAACGGCCTTCAATGGTATGGGTGACGGCGTTTCTAACACCGTTAGTGTGACCTCGCAAGCGCCAGCGGCACCCCCGGCGGCACCAACCGCTCTTCAGGCTACGGCCATTGCTTACAACAGGGTTGACCTGAGCTGGACGGATAACTCCTTCAACGAGGCTGGTTTCCGTGTCTCGCGGTCAACCGATAATATCACCTTTAGCTTGTTGGCGCCGATTCCTGGCCTCAATGTCACCACACTGTCCGATACTTCGGTAGCGGCCAGCACCAGGTACTTCTACAATGTGTTGGCCTTCAACGCCTCCGGTAACTCCACGACAGCCATCTCGTTACCGGTAACCACCCAGGCAGCGCCAGTCACTGGCACCGGCGGTGGTGGTGGTGGTGGCGGCGGCGGTGGCGGAGGCGGCGTTAGCACGACGACAGTGAGCCTTACCGGTATCACCGGAAGCAGCCTCTCCGTCAATCCCAATACCGGAGCTACGGTATCCTCAGCCACGTTAACCACTTCGGATGGGAAGGCAGCTATCAGCATCGCTGCCGGGACAACGATGCTGAGTCCCGCCGGTACTGCGGTTACCAGTCTCTCCGCTGTTGTAGCAACTCCTCCATCTCCTCCTCCGCAGGCCGCGATTCTCATCAACTATAACTTCGGCCCGGAAGGCACTGTCTTCAACCCAGCCCTAGTAATTAACCTGACTTATACCGATAGTGCCATTCCCGCCGGAGCGAGCGAAGCCAATCTTTACGCTGCTTTCTGGAACGGTTCGGCGTGGGTAAAGCTGGAGAGCACAGTGAATGCCGAGACGAATACCATTTCGGCCATGGTGCCTCACTTCACCAACATTGCGGTACTCTCAGCACTACCACCGCCACCGCCTGCTCCGGCAGTAGAGCCTCCGGCGCCACCTTCACCGATTGTAGTGGCTGCGCCGGCACCGGTTTTGACCATCGTTGCACCATCTAACGGTGCCACGCTCGAATCCGGCAATGTCCGGGTGAGTATCCAGGCCACTAATTTCGAGATTGTTACCCCGGGTGGGGCCAATGCCGAGGGTAAAGGACATCTTCATTACTATCTGGATGTCACGATTCCGACGACAGCGGGAAAACCGGCGGTTACCGGCCCCGGGACTTATAAGGTGTCACCTGACAAAACTGTGACCTGGGAGAACCTGTCCGCTGGTACCCATACTCTGGGAGTGCAGCTGGTGAATAATAACCACACTCCGTTGGCACCGCCGGTCACGGCTACCGTGACGGTAACGGTAAAAGCTCCAGCTCCGATACAGAGCCCTGTACCCCTGCCAACTCCGGCGCCTCAGCCTGCCGCGCCACCTCAAACTAACTGGGTTTTTATAGGCGGGTTGATTGTAGGCGTCATCATACTGGCCTCAATCGGTATTTATCTGATGAGGCGGAAACCGCAAGCAAGTTAGTTAGGGATGGCGAAAAGAGTGAAGCCCTTTTTAGGGAGGGGAAACCAAGTTTCCCCTCCCTAAAATAAATCCGGATAAAAGCTTAAAAATAGTTGGAGGTAAAAACAATGCCAAGACTTGGACCGCTCGAAATTGGTCTTATCCTAGTATTAGTAATGATTGTTTTTGGGGTAGGGAAATTGCCGCAGGTTGGCAGCGCTATAGGCAAGTCAATACGTGAGTTTCGTGCCGCACAGCGGGGCGAGGAAGAAACCCCATCTGCCCAGGTTACCAAAAATAAAAGTTAGTCTCTGGAACAAAACGAGTGAAGTTACGCAGTATCAATAAGCTCATCGGTTATCACGTTTCGCTCGTCATCATGAAAGCCGGTGATGCCCTCATATTTTGACTTGGGGCTGACCCCCAAGGAGGTTTGAGGTAAGACGGTACAACAGGTAAACGGAGGAGTCAAATATGTGGACAAATATGCGGAAAAGAAGAATAATCGTTAGCATCACCGGTATTGTGGTGATAGCAATGGTAATGGCTTTCGCGGCGAAAGTTTCTGCTGCCGTCGTTCTTGACCCGGCGGCAGTACGAGCAGCGGCGATTGCGGCTGGATTTACCAGTCTAGATGACGTTAGTGTTCAACAAGTGAATAACCTGGATGAATTCCTGAACCCAGGGCCGGGCGCAAAGAGCATGGCTGTGGTGATGGGCAAAGCCCTCTTCTGGGATATGCAGGTAGGTAGTAGTGGTCAGGCTTGCGCTACCTGCCACTTCGATGCCGGCGTGGATGGCCGGACCAAGAACCAGTTGAATCCTGGTCAAAGAGCGGTCACTCCGGATAATACTTTCGGTAACTCCGCGGTGACTGGCGTGGTTGGCTGGCCCCAGTTTAAGCCGAACTATAACCTGACTACTGGCGATTTCCCCTTTCTTCAGCTCGCTGACCCGCAAAAAGAGGATTATAACCACCGCGCCATTGTGCATGATACTAATGATGTCGTCTCCTCCCAGGGAGTCTTCAAAACTAACTTCACCGGCATCCTGCCGGGTCAGTTAGCTGATAATGGTACTGCCGTGGCAGACCCGGTATTCAAAGTCGGCGATGTCAATGTGCGCCAGATACCGCCGCGGAATGCACCCAGCGTCATTAATGCCGTTTTCAACTTCGATAACTTCTGGGACGGCCGGGCGGAAAACCGCTTCAACGGGGTAAACCCGCTTGGCCCGCTGGACGCGAACGCCACTATCCTGGTCACCGAAAATGGTACCCCACAGGCGAGGCGAATCGTTATTCCCAACTCAAGTCTGGCTTCCCAGGCGACAGGACCACCTCTCTCTGATGTAGAAATGTCCTTTGCCGGCCGTACCTTTCCGGACATCGGCAAGAAGATGCTGGCGGCCCGACCGCTCTCCTTCCAGGAGGTGCATGCTGAAGACAGTATTCTCGGTCCCTACTCCAGGATTGGCCAGCCTTCGCCAAATAATAAGGGGTTGACCTTTACTACCTACGCTGAAATGGTTCAAGTCATTTTTCGGTCCAAATATTGGAACTCTACCAATGTTATTACCTTCAATAGCAGCGGCAGCCAGGTAATCAATCCGCCAGGTACCCCCGGCGGGTATACCATGATGGAAGCTAATTTTAGCCTGTTCTTCGGGCTTGCTATCCAGGCCCATGAGTCCACGCTAGTGTCAGATGAGACACGGTTCGACCGCTTTATGAACGGGGACAATACCATCCTTGACCAGGACGAACTGGCCGGCCTGCTCACCTTTATCAATGTAGGCACGCCCGCCCAGAAGGTGGACCCTCTCTACAAGGACATAAACCAGGGCGCCTGCATCGAATGTCACCGGAGTGCCACCTTCAGTGATGCCACTTTCAGCGGTATGGGCATCGAGGGACCAATTGAGTTGGAGTTCGCACCTATAATCCTGGACGGCCGGATAAAACAGGGTACGGAAATCATATTGCTTGATAACGGCTACTACAACATCGGTGTGCGGCCTTTAAATGAAGACCTTGGCCGGGGTGGTAGCGAACTTGGCATCCCGCTCTCGGTTTCCAAGCAGGCCTTGCAGGGATTGTCATTTGCTCCACGGTTGCCTACCGGTACGCCCGGGAACCCGAGGGTATTTGCCGACGGAGCTTTTAAGGTGCCCGGCCTGCGCAACGTAGAGCTGACGGCTCCATATTTCCACACCGGCTCCTACCGGTCTCTCCGGCAGGTTGTTGACTTCTACCGCCGGCAGGGTGATTTCGGCGATGTCAACATCAATTCTCTGGATAGCCCCCTGGCGCTAGTTCAGCTACCAAGGGTAGATATGACCAGCGGCATCGACCGGGATGGCGACCGTCTCATCAAGTTTCTCCTGACGCTCACCGACGAGCGGGTGCGTAACGAAGCGGCGCCTTTTGACCACCCCCAGCTGTTCGTGCCCAACGGTCATCCGGGCAACAGTGACAATATCACCCAGTTTACTTTGGTCAATGGTATTAAACAAGCCAATGACATCATGGTCGAGCTACCCGCTTTAGGGCGTAATGGCAGGACGGCAGAATCTATTGACCCGATAACCCCATTCCTTGATAGTGGTGCTATCCAGGGTCTTACCGTCAGGCTTATTCCCGGCTGGAACACCCTGGCGACGCCCATACGCCTGCACTCAACCTCTGATACCTGGAGCGAGTTCACGGCTCGTAACGGGCTGAATTATCAGGTAGCCTACACCTGGAATGGCACGGCTTTCCAGTTCGTTGACCCTGCATATGTCCTGACACCGCTCGATGCCGTCTTTGTGCTGATGAATACAATGAGCAGAGTGGAATTCATTCCTTATGAAGGTGTCTCAGCTCCGCCCGGCAAGACATTGAACCCTGGCTGGAACTTGGTCGGGTCGGCTTTCTTACTGTCCGAAATGCCAGTGAAGGATGCCATGGTCTCGGTCTACTTTGTCCCCACCAGCCCTTCGATTCCTAACGCGGTCTGGGGCTATAACATGGTGGTTAGTCCCACGACTAACACCTTTACCTGGACTTACGTGCGGGATGCTCCCACCATTCCAAGTATGGAAATCGGGCAGGGGTACTGGGTATCGATGGTCAACAGCGGGCAGCTAAATGGATTTACATCCACACCATGGCCGCCAAGGTAGTAATGCCAAGTGATTCCTCTCCCTCAACGAGAGAGGCAAGGGGAGGGTGGAATCTACGTATTCCCCCTCCCTCTGTCTCTCCAGCCAGGAGGGAGATGCCCTGGTGACAATTTGGGGATAGCCTTGACTTGAGGGAGAATAATGAGAGTAAAGACCTGCATACTTACCATGGTTCTAATGCTGGTGGCGCTTCTTATGACGCCGGTGGCGGTTAGTGCACAGTCGTCACCGCCGGGCATACCCCATTATTTCTACGGTACGGTGAGAATAAACAATATTGATGCTCCTGCCGGCACTACTATCGAGGCGAGGGTCACCGGTGTGTTAAATGGCTCGTTCAACCCGATTGTCACTACGGAGGTTGGTAAATATGGCAGTGCCAACGCATCAGCCAGCGTGCCCCGTCTCCTCGTCCAGGGCAATATAAATGAAGGAGCGACCATTGAGTTCTTCGTGAATGGAGTAAAAGCCAATGAGACCGCCCCCTGGCGCTCCGGCCAGGTTACCGTGCTAAACCTGACTTCCGGGACAATGCCTCCTGCTAACCCGGTACCACCCGCAGTAATGACGGCCAATGCGGGGAGTATTACCAGGAACTCGGCCATGTTGTTCGCCACTCTGACTAACCCTGGCACCGCCACCGCGGTGAATGTCTCATTTGAATACGGCACCACGGCCAGTTATGGCAGCACCACTCCCGTTCAGGTAATGACTGCTCCCAGCACTTTCAGCGCCAATATAAGCGGGCTGGCACCAGGAACAAGCTATCATTTCCGGGTAAAAGCCGATGGCGGAGCGAACGGCATGGCACTGGGCCTGGATAAGACCTTTACCACCTCCAGCCCGGCGACGACCCCGCCTGCAGTAGCAACGAATGACGCCACCGGCATCACCATTAGTTCAGCCAACTTGAATGGGAATTTGATGAGCCTCGGTACCGCCACATCGGTAGCGGTATCTTTTGAGTGGGGAACCACGGCATCCGGCCCCTATCCCGGCGCTACCATCGTCCAGATGAGAGCGACAGAGGGGGCTTTTTCCGTCAGCTTGAGTGGGTTAAGTGCCAACACCAGCTATTATTACATCGCCAGGGCAGAAGCCGGCGTGCACGGTACCAGTTTTGGCAACGAGAAGAGCTTCATTACGCCAGGAAGCACTTCTGGCGGAGGTGGCATTAGCGGAGGTGGGGGTGGGGGTGGTATTAGCGGCAGCACACAATCAGGTAAAAGCGTCAAGCTTGATAGCCTGAACGCCGATAAACCGTTGGTGATAGATGATTCCGGTAAAACGCTGGGCGAGAGCCGGTTGAGCGATGTCGAGAACCGGCTAATTATTAATATTCCGTCCGGTACGATTATGAAGAGCGGTGCGGGAACCCCGCTGGAGATGATATTCGCCACGGCACCGGCGGTGGTTCCCCCGGCACCGTCACAGAATGCCGTGATTACAGCGAGAGAATTCGGGCCAAGTGGAGCTACCTTCGAACCACCCATAATCTTGACGTTTCGTTATAGCGAGGCGGATTTGCCGGCCGGGGTCAAAGAGTCTGAGCTGGTTATTGCTGTCTGGGACGGAGCAAAATGGAACAGCCTGCCGACGGCAGTAAGTACTGGCGCCAATATGGCTTCGGCTCTGGTGAGTCACTTCAGCGTCTTCGGCATCCTGGCAAATGCGGGGGGCACCACGCCAGCCACCAGTACCGGTATATCTCCTTCAGTCCCTTCTCCGGAGGTGGTACCTGTTCCAGTTCCAGCTCCTGCTCCGGTCACGCCGGCGCCGGCACCAGCGACCACATCGCCGTCATCTCCCACTTCGGCTCCGACTGTTGACCCGGCAGTACCGGAGGAAGTCAACCGAAACCTCATCTATGTGCTGGTGATGCTGGTGGGGGTAGTCATCATATTGATAACGGTGCTGATGTCAAGGAGGCATTTGCTGCCGGGAAGGAAGAGTAAATGATTATCCATTGGGTTGACGCTGGCAAATTATTATCGAGGAGGCTATATGAAATCTAGAAATCCATTAATCATAATATCCCTCATTTTGGTATCACTACTTGCGGCGTGTACTAACCAGTCTCCCGCGGCGCAGGCAAATGCGGGCACCATTGAGTGGCTGGGGTGGTCGCATTTCCGGATTACATCCGGTCAGGGCAAGGTTATACTCATTAACCCTTTTATCACCGGGAACGCTGACTCAATAGTGAAGCTTGAAGACATCACCAAGGCCGATGTAATCCTGGTTGCCGATGGACACGGGGATGAGGGAGCGAATGATGCCATACCGCTGGCACAGAAGACCGGCGCGAAACTCATTGGCGGGGGGTTTGAACTAGGGTCATGGTTCATTGAGCAGGGCGTGCCGGCCGCTCAGGTGATACGGACTAATCCCGGGGGAAAGCAAAAATTCGATGGAGTCACCGTTCGTATCGTCAACTCTGTTCATGGTTCGGGATTACCAAAGCCGACAAGCCAGAACACCTATGGCGGCCCGGCCGGGGGATTTATCATCACTCTGGAAAATGGGTACACCGTTTATTTCGCGGGCAGCACTGCTGCCACCATGGACATGCAACTCTGGGGTTCAGCCTTCAAGCCGGACCTGGCGATATTGCCGCTGAATAATGACCGCGACCCGGTAGACGTAGCTCAGATGGTCAGGCTGCTCCGCATCGACAATACGAATCTTAAGAAAATAATCCCGCACCACAACCGCGTGCAACCGCCTGCGGGGGCGACTACCATCGGCGAGATGGAACAATCCATCAATGACATGGTTGGCAAGAACACGGTAACCGTTATGCGCATCGAGAGAGGACAAGTAATTCAGCTCAGTAAGTGAGCAAATATGTCATAATACTTCATAGGGCATCAGCGGATGCCCGGAAAAGAGGAAGCGGTATGACTTGTTCCTGATTTATCCGCTCATGGTAGGAGTAAAAAGCCGCAGACGGAGAATGGGAGTGTGCTTGTGAAAGGAATCAATCAGCCCGTCAGGCGGCTATTATGGGTAGTGATAATAACCGTGCTGATTGGCCTGGCGGCGTGCGCTACGCCTGCTCCTGTGCCACCGCCAATGCCGGCGCCAGTTCCTGGGAGAAACTTAACTATTGAGCTTGTCGCACAAAACCTTTCCTTTAATATGAGTACAATCACTGTCCCGGAGAGCGCTGGCGTTAAGATAAATTTTAAGAACAGAGATGCTTTCGTTGCCCATAACATGGCTGTTTACCGTAATTTGGCCGGTGGCCAGACAGAGCCAATTTTTGTGGGACGTACTATCGTCGGCCCGGGAGCAATTGTCTATGAATTTACCTCCCCGGCGGCGTCGGGAAGCTATTTCTTCGAGTGTGATGTGCACCCTCAGTACATGAATGGTACCTTTGTGGTGACAATTCCTTAGCCGGGTAAGAAAGAGGGTGCAAAGTTGAGCATCAGGTTAGGCATTACCGAGAGACCTGTATCCTGGTGGACCAAATCAAGGTGGTGGTTTGTTTGGTTCGGTATGAGTCTTGATTGGCTGGGGATGAAGGATTCGAACCTTCCCATACGGATCCAGAGTCCGTTGTCCTACCGCTAGACGAATCCCCAGTGCATTAGTATTTTAGCATCTGCCAGTGGCTAAAGCAACTTATCCGGGACTAAAGCACCTTCTCGGGACTGTTGATTAAAACCTCCAATATTGATTTCCATCTTGTGTCAGTATTTTAGCCTGGTCTTACTAAGAGGTTCTCTTTGCATGTGATTGATGTTGATAAGAACCTCCTTTGCGGGGCTTTGTATCAAAAGTGAATTCATCCATGTCACTCCCGTATCAAGTACGGGGCAGGCTCTGAGCGTAGCGAAGGGTCTTGGGGTGACGGGGTCTATTGGCTTTTCACCAACCCCACACCTAGATTCTTCGTCACTTCGTTCCTCAGAATGACACTTGATACAAGACCCCTTTGCGGAGAAGGGGATAAAGGGGGTGGGGTGAGGAGGGCACCAAAACCGAACAGAACCGACTAAGAGGATAGCCAGGCGACTTGACGCAGGTATTGCCGATTTGCTACAGTGCGTGCCAGAGGTGATAAATGCAACTCGTCGGAAAAGTGGCCATTGTTACGGGTAGCAGCCGTGGTATCGGTAAGGCTGTGGCTCTGATCCTGGCCCGCGAAGGGGCAGCCGTGGTAGTGGCCGCCCGTACCGAAAAAGAAAAAGAGGATATGCCGGGCACTATCTATCAGACGGCAGATGAGATTCGTGCCCTGGGCGGGCGCGCCCTGCCTGTCAAGACTGATATCACCAGTGATGAAGATGTGGAGCGAATGGCGCAGCGCACCATCGCAGAGTTTGGAAGGATTGATATTCTGGTCAATAATGCTGCCGCTAACTATAACTCCTCCATCGCTGATTTGCCCGTAAAACGCTGGGACGTCATGATGCAGGTTAATCTCCGCGGTACCTTTATCTGTACCAAGGCCGTGCTGCCGATGATGATTACCCAGCATCGGGGTAATATTGTTTGTCTTACCTCCATCGCTGCCAAGCGAATGGCACCTCCGGGCGAGGTATGCTATGGCATCACCAAGGCTGGTATCGAATTCTTCTGCTGGGGACTTGCTCAAGAAGTAAAACAGTACAATATTGCGGTGAACGATATTTACCCGGCCGGCCTGGTAACCACCGATGGGATGAAAGCAGCCTTCCGGAATGTGAAGCTAAGTGATGATCTGGTGCGGACAATGAAAAACCCCCGGGAGATAGCCGAGGCGATACTCTGGCTGGCTACCCGGGATGCCAGTTTCACCGGCCACTCGGTAAGTGATGAAGAGGTCAAAAACTATATCCAGGGTCTCGTCAAACCCTGATTAGTAGCTAACGCCGCCGGTTCACCTTACGTGACACCAGTGTGCTTTGGCGGTTGTTCGGACAACCGTTTCATTGAAAATACACTGGCCAGGGCGAAAAGACCGCTGGCGACGCCAAAGATTGGCTTGAGACCAAGCACACGGGCAAGGCTACCACCAATCAGTGGCCCAAGTCCGTTGCCCAATGCCTTGGCACTCTGTGCCACGCCGTAAGCCACACCCTGCTGGCTGGAGGATACCGATAGCCCGACAAGAGTGCTGGCAGATGTGAGCAATCCTCCCTTGGGTACACCTGTCAGGGCGACGAAAATAATCAGTTGCGTCACGGTGCCCACCCATATCGGCGGCAGGTATAATAAGCTAGCCAGCAGGCAAGAAAATACCAGCATCCTCTTGACACTGAAATGCCCGGCAAAATGGCCGGCGGCGATACCGGAAACTGCCGATACCAGTCCCATCAGGCTGATGACAAGACCGGCGGTCGTCGCTGCGGCCACTTTCGGGTTTAGCTCACGCACAACGAGAGGAATTATCGGGGAGACCATCCCCGGCCCGGCCTGGAGAGCGAATTCAACGACCAGTATGGGGAGCATTTGCGCGGAGATAGCCAGGTGCCATAAACGGCTAAATGAGAAAGGTTGTAGGTGAGCGGGGCGCTCGAAATCTTCCTGGCTAAAGAAGAGAATAATGAAACCGGCGGCAATAACGATAGTGGAGGTAATAAAAAAAGTCTTTTGGTAGCCTACCCAATCTGCCAGAAAGCCACCGACCAGGGGGCCAACCGTCGAACCGGCGAACATGGCCACAGACAAAAGGCCCATCGCAAAGGGGAGCTTGTCCCGCGGCGTATTGGCTGATACCAGAGCTGAGGCGGCGGCGACGGTGCCGCTGAGCATACCGTGGGCAACGCGCAGGGCGATGAGGAAGTAAATATTGGGCGTGAGACCGGTGAGAAAAAGCACCACCGCGCTGCCAAAAAACGACCGGAGCAGCATTGGTTTACGGCCCCAACGGTCAGCAATAACCCCCCACAGGGGAGCGGTGAAGAACATGGCAATGCCGCTGGCACCACTGGCGATGCCGGCCCAGAGAGCTGCCTCCCTGTTATTGAAATTACCGAGCTTTTGAATGAAGAGCGGCATAAAAGGGTTAACAAAGCTGAAGCCCATGAGGACAACAAACTCGGCAATAAAAATAGTGTAGAGGTTCTTTCGCCAGGATTCGGAAACCATGCCTTTTCTTTACCTCACCCGCGCTCGCAGCCAGCTACCGGGCACAGTTTAATCAACAATTTCTCCGATTACGCCGTGAGCTTGGTGCGGTTTTGTGCGGATGCCGGCAATTCATCAAGCTTGTACTTACTGGTGACGTAGTTGCTGAATCTGTTCTTAAATTCATCGGGGAACTTAAACCCGGTACCGACCAGTTGCACCATTTCCCGTCCCAGTTCCCAGGCCATCTTCATTGCCTTTTCATCCTGCCTTATCGCACCTTTTTCTGAGGCGTTGGCGGCAACAAAATCAGCCGGAATCATGTGGTTAATGGCGATATAGAAGTAAAGGTCTTTGAGGACGTCAACACGTCCCAGGTTACCGGCGACAGTAATGACCCCGGCTACCTTGCTTACCAAGCGGAAATTGGGGTGGCGTAAGGCATAAGTGCGGTCAATGAGTGCTTTCGCCTGGCTGGCCATCCCGTAGAAGTAGACCGGAGCCCCGAAGATAATTCCATCGGCGGCCACCAGCTTCGGGTAAACGGTCTGCATATCATCCTTGATGCGGCATTTACCGGTATTCGCACATGCCAGGCAGCCGTCGCAAGGTTTTATCTCTTTGCCGGATAAACTGATAAGCTCTACTTCCGCCCCCTCTTTTTCAGCGCCGGCGAGCGCTTCATCAACCAGTATCTGGGTATTACCCATTTTCCGGGGACTGCAAGAAAGACCAAGAACTTTCATTTTGACCTCCGCACCTAGTTCAGGGCATTATAGCAGGTCTCAACAAATATATCAGATAACCCTTGGGGTGGGAATCGATGCTAGCCGTGGCCGGCCAGTTCTTTTTGGATGCGGTGATATTCAAAGAACCTGGCCAGGGCGCGGCTGGCGGCAGTGAGTGAATCGTAGACGGCTACACCCTTATTGGGTAGCTCTACCTTCAGCCTGGCACGAAGCTCATGTTCACCGGCGTCATTATTAAAAGACTGGAAGACGATAACGGTAGGCTTACCGTAAGGATTTTTCATGGCAAAATCACTCAGGTAGTCAATCAACTTATCTACCTGGGCTGTCCCCACATTACGTGCCATGTCCAGGTGAGGCATGATGACCAGCATATCAATTGATGGGTCACCGGCGACCAGCTCCATCTCTCGTGCCAGTAGCGATACATCATTCAAGGTTGAGGCAGTATCGAGCGGGTTCCGGACGCTCGCCCCGGCCAGCGAGATGAACTTCCTGAGGTCTGCCTGCGTCTCCGGAAGGAGAGGAGGTATCTCCAGTCCTTCTCGAGCACAGACATCAGCCGCGGCAACACTGGTGCCGCCTCCCAGTCCCAGCACCGCTACCCTTTTCCCTTTTGGTGGTTTGAGGCAGAGAAAGGTCATCATCGCTTCAGCCACCTCTTCCAGAGAGTTTACCGCCACGGCGCCCGTCTGGGCGAAGAAGCCACGCCAGATAGCTGCTTCACCGGCCAGCGAGGCGGTGTGAGAGGTAACCGCCCGTGCCCCGGAAGGAGTAAGTCCGGCTTTCCAGACGATGACCGGTTTGACATGGTTGATTTCCCGCACCTGTCGCAGTAGTTTGCGCCCATCCTTGACTCCCTCCAGGTACATGCCGATAAGCCTGGTTCCCGGGTCAGTCGATAAATACTCCAGGAAATCGGTGCTATCCAAGACATAGGCATTTCCGAAGCTGATAACCTTGTTGAAATATATACCGTAGTCGGGCCCGTGGTGGGTGAGCCAGTTACAGTGCCCCCCACTCTGGGAGATAAATGATACCGGGCCACTCTTCCGGGATAGCTGGTCGAACGGCCCGATGCCGGCGGAGGGGACATACAGCCCCATGCAGTTTGGCCCAATCAAACGTAGCTTACCGCGTATCGCGATTTCACGGACACGCCGGCTCAGCTCTCTGCCCTCTTCTTCCCCGGTTTCCTCGAAGCCAGCGGTAAAGACGTGAACGTTTTTGGCGTTGGCCGCAATACAGTCCTCAAGAACTGCGGGTACCGCCCTGGCCGGTACGGATACAATCACCAGGTCTACCGGTTCAGGAATGGTCGAGACGGTAGGATAGCATTTATAGCCCAAGATTTCGCTCGCCGCGGGATTAACGATGTAGAGATGTCCGGCGAAACCAAGCTGCTCGTAGCTGCGCACGAAGTTGGCACCGCCCCATGATACACCGCGCTTGGCCGTTGATGAGATACCGACCATCGCCACTACCCCGGGATGAAAAGCTGCTTCCAGTGCTGGGTCCCATGACATTAACCAGATACTCCTTTCCGGCAGGGACAAATCAAGTTATTATAGGTCTGGAGCAGAACCGTGTCAAATTCACGTGAGCAGGTTTTGAGCGTGATAAACTCCGCAGGCAAGGGGATTATTGCTGCCTTACCACAAGGTTGCTCTAAGCCGGAGGCGGGTTATTGCCCTGCCCGCGGTCTTTGTTCTCCCTCAGGAACTCCTCGGCAAGCATGATTGCTTCCTGTGGTGACATATCGAGGGGTTCCTGGTACGGCATCTCAACGTAATCTTTCTCCAGCTCTTCGATATAGCTGTTGAACTGCTGGTTCTGACGCCTGATGAAGTCAAGCTTCCCTTCCAGCTCACGGATTGCTTCATTCAACCCGTTGAATCTAATATCCAGGTGCATGAGATGATTCAGCCGGACGAGGACTGCCCTTATCGATTTGGGACTATAATCAACATTAATGTTGAACTCCGGGTAATATGGTGTTCTGACGGTGAAATTCGCCCCGTCAAGGCCTCTCTTCTGACAGGCATGTAACAGCATAATATTGACACTGGCCGTGCCTTCACGACTGGAGAAATTAACATTGTATTTTTCCATTTCCTTCTTGACTTCGGCACTGGTGCAGGAACATGATATCTTAGGCTCACGGGCGTAAGGAGACCTGTCCAGGACAGCACCAAACGTATAGAGCCGGGAGGCCCCAAAACCGCAGGCTAAACTGACTACTGAATCCGCGTACTCCTCCCAGTTGAGGTTTGGCTCGTTTCCCAGGAAAAGAATCAGGTCGTGCTCGGACGCAGGATTCAAGACATAATAAAACCGGTCATCCGGGAACTGGAAATCCTCGATAAGCCCATCCTTCATCCTGAACACCGGACGGAGACTTTCCACTCCCGGTACCTGGTAGACATGATAGCGGGAAGTTGGCATTTCGGCGAATTCCTTACCTTTAAACTGGCTGATGAGGTACCGAACTCCGGCAACCGATACATCACCTCCGTTGACCCAGCCGTTCAAGCCGCACACGATGTAGGGGCTACGCAGGTTTGGCCTGCTGCGAAAAATCAGGTTGCTTCTCTCATCCATATTCACCTCCGAACTTGTCCGCACTTTATTATAGCACCTGTGCCGCCTCCAATGCGGGCTAAGTATGGGCAGATACGAATTATCCAGGATAAGCGAACGGTGCAGGCTCAAGGCGCACGGATTGAAGGGAAGTTGAAATGAGGGAGGCTAGCTTTTTAGCAGTTCCTCGATTTTTCCGACGATTTCGTTCAGTTGAAACGGTTTGGCCATAAAGCAGCTCGCGCCGAGACGCATGGCATCAAACTGGGTTTCCAGGCTGGCACTACAAGCAATAACCGGAAGCTGCGTGGAAACCCGTAGTCTCCTGAGCACTTCAAAACCGTCCATGCCCGGCATGAGCATATCGAGGAGCATCACATCAGGCCTGGCTGACTTAACCAGCTCCAGGGCTTCTTCGCCGGAAGTGGTGGCAATAACTTTGAAACCGTGAAGTTTCAAACCTATTTCAAGGAACCGCAGCACCTTCGGGTGGTCATCGACTGCCAGTATGCAGCGTTCTTTTTCGGCCTTACTTACCAATCCACCATTACCCTCAACTCTGGTTGCCGTGATTACCCTTTGCATAGTCGGACACTATACCATATTTGGCTACGGAGAACTACTTTCATGGTTAATATAACATCAGCCGCATGGAGAAATCATCAAATATTTGCCATGATTTGTTGCAAAACTATATCATTTTGGCGAGACGAACTCAACCATCCGGCATAAATGATGCCCTTATTCTCTTGATAGATATGAAGAAGTCGTGCTTTTATTTAACATAACAATATGGGGGCATCTATTTGACATTCGGGGCGTCTTCCAATAATATGTAGTTGATTCGTAGGGCACAGGATTAAGAAGTGAAGCAATTTCGTGTGCTTGTCGTTGATGATGAGCCGGGCATACTCAAATTCCTCAAGGTGAAACTCAAGAGCTCAGGATTTGAGGTGTTGACTGCCTCTAATGGTCTGGATGCCCTGGAGCTGCTACAGTCAGAGGAACCGGACATGCTCGTGCTCGATGTGGTTATGCCGGGTATTGATGGTTTTGAGACTCTCAAGCAGGTACGGTCTTTTTCTTCAATACCGGTTATCATTCTCAGCGCCCAGGAAGCAAGCATCGATAAGGTAAGGGGGCTGGAGCTGGGTGCGGATGATTACCTGTCCAAGCCCTTCAGCCCTGACGAACTACTCGCCCGGATTGAAGCCCTTAGACGGCGTCTGGCAAATGTCCAGGACCGCAAGGTCGTTGAATTCAGTACCCTGGGACATCTTTCAATTGACTTCAAGAAGCATGTCGTGATTATGCAGGGAAAAGAAATCCCGCTTACCCGCATCGAATGGCTGCTGCTGAGCGAGCTTGCCCGGAATGCCGGCAAGCTGATGTTATACGGTGAGCTACTGACCAAGGTCTGGGGGCCCGAGTACCGCGATGATGTTCAGATTTTAAGGACCTGGGTCAGCCGCCTCAGACGTAAGATAGAGCTGGGACCAGACCAGCCTCCGCTCATCCGTACTGTTGCCAAGACCGGCTACATGATAAACCATCCGGAAGCATAGCCGGCTTTTCTTCCAGAATCTCCAAAGGTTATGTTTGTATTCAGTGCAGTGTCTCCGTAATAGCTCACCATATAACCCTTTCGTGCTGAGTTTGTCAAAGTATCCTGCCCTTCGACAGGTTCAGGGCGAACGGGGTTTGTAAACCTGTTTATGAGACATTACATTAGTTGATCTGCCATGGCGTGACCAACCGCCACCAATCGGCGGGCTTTCCCGCCAGGATTGCCACGTTGTTGCTCTCCTCTCAATAACACTATTTCAGCTAAACCAGCCAGACTGAATAAAGTCCTTCCGCATTTTCATGTCCAGGAAATGTCATAACTTTGTTATCTTTTTAGCCACCATTTTATGACTATTCCATTGGTTTCCGTCTAACATTTCATCATACACGTGATATATGCGTGATATCTATTTTCAAGGAGGGCGGATACCATGTTAGAAACTAAAAAGAGACGGACAATCCCTGCCGGTGAAACCACCCTCGACTATCTGTTAGACGAAGTGCTGGCACTGTGCCCCACCTGTAAAGCCTTTGAAACACTGTGGTTCGCTGGAGACAGGCTAAGGCCAACCCGGAAATTTAACCAATCCGGTGACCGGGTCTATCACGATTGCGGCTCGAAAGAACCCTGCCGTTTGTATCGAACATACTAGGCAATATTCAAGCAGAAATGAGGATATACAATGAGTAAAGTAATGGCGGTCATTCTTGCCGGCGGTCAGGGCAAAAGGATGGATATTCTGTGTCAGACCAGGCCAAAGCCGGTCCTGCCTTTTGCCGGCAGATTCCGCGTTATTGATTTAGGCTTGAGTAACTGTATCCATTCCCAGGTTACTGATATTGCCGTCCTGGTTGACTACCAGCGTGAGAACATGACGAGATACCTGAAGGATTGGCGCGCGGCAAACGGCAGCAACAGCAACCTCCGAATCTTACCGCCAGGGGTTGGCTCTTATGCCGGTACGGCGGGTGCTGTCTATCAAAACTTAAGCTACCTGGAGAAGCAGGAAGGTGACAAGGTGCTAATCCTGGCCGGTGACCATGTATACAAAATGGACTACCGCAAGATGATTGCTTTTCATCAGATGATGAACGCTGATGTCACGGTAGGAGTGGTTCGTGTGCCGATTGAAGAAACCCATCGTTTCGGCACGGTTATGGTTGATGCAGAAAACAGAATAAAGGAGTTCAAGGAAAAATCACCAACCTCACAAAGTACCATGGCTTCGATGGGTATCTATATTTTCAACAAAGAGCTGCTGACCAGGCGACTGAGCGAAGATGCCAGGGAGCCGGATTCTTTGCATGACTTCGGGTATTCCATATTACCCCGTATTGTGAACATCGATAGGGTTTTCGCTTATGAGTTCAAGGGATACTGGCATGACATCGGTACGGTAGAAGCCTACTATGAGGCCAACATGGAGCTTCTGATGCCTCAGCCGCGTTTCACGCTTGACAGTGATTGGCCGATACTCAACGATAGCAGCATCCTGCCGGTATACCGGGCGAGCAAAGAAGGCGGCATTGTCAATAGCCTGATAAGTCCGGGATGTGTCATCAAAGGCCGTGTTGAAAACTCCGTCCTTTCTCCCGGGGTTCATGTTGCGGAGCAGGCGATTGTCAGAAACTCGGTGTTGATGGCAGATACTTCCATCGGCTACCACAGCGTCGTTGACCGGTGCATTCTGGATGAAAGAGTTAACCTCGGCAATTATTGCTATGCAGGGTTCGGTACCGGCCTTTTCCCCGGAACACCGGGAATCACTGTCCTGGGAAACGATGTGACTGTTCCTGACCGGACCGCCATTGGCCGCAAATGCAAAGTTGTGCCCGGTTTAGGTCCGGCCGCTTTTGTTTCACGTCTTCTTCCTTCCGGTACGATGCTGCTCTAGTTTTGAGCAGACCGAAGACACAGTTGGGATGAGGCGTCATAAATCAGGAGATTTCGGAAATGGTAAAAAAGACAAAACCGCAGGTAAAAGCCAGGAATCAACCGGCCAGACAACCGGATAAAGTCCCGCCCAGGTATGTTTTCTGGTGTCATGATGGAAGCATATTTGCCGACATCAACGAGTTGGCCGAAGGTCTGGAATCTATGTCCGATGACACCTTCGCCTACCACTCGAACGTAGAGAAGCGAGACTTCAGCAAATGGGTAAGAGAAGTTGTCCAGGATGAACCACTGGCCTGTGACCTGGAGAAGGCCAACGGCAGATTGCAGGCAGCGGAATATGTCGCTGCCAGGATTGCGGCACTTTCCAATAAATAGGTGGTATGAAACAATCATGTCTCCATACATGATAGGCGGAACGGGGGAAGAATCTAACAACTCAGCACGGAAGCGGGACACCGCTTAAGATAAATATTTAAAGGAGAGATGAAGATGACACTGGAAAAAAGGACAGAGAACGGTTTACAAACATAGCACCCGTACCGGGAGATGGAGGAAATGGGACGGCACTTCGAGGACTTCTTTGGCCAGCCCTTTATGCCGGCGCTGCAGGCAATCGATAAAAGAGTTTCTCCAAGCTTGGCGACCAAATGACTTGCTTACTGCTAGCCCCCTGCACAAGAGCCAGCAGCAAAAGAAATAAGGAGGAATATCCAACAGATGTATAAGAAAATACTGGCACCATTGGACGGCTCGGAGCTAGCCGAGTGCAGTCTTCAGCATGTCAAAGCAGTGGCTGCTGGCTGTGAGGTACCCGAAGTAGTTTTACTCAGGGTAGTAGAACCTCTTTCTTCTCTGGCTTATACGGCTTATGCGGAGATGAATGGAGAATGGCTGGTCCGGATGGAAGAAGAGGAGAAAAAACGGGCCAGGGACTACATCGTAAAGATGGCTGCCGGGTTAAAGGAAGAGGGTATTGCTGCCCAGGGCGTGATGGTCTCAGGCAGGGCGGCTGATGAGATACTTGAGTACGCCAATAAGAACCAGGTTGACCTGATTATTATGAGTACCCATGGAAGGTCAGGGATATCCCGCTGGGCATTTGGCAGCGTCGCTGACAGGGTTGTACGCCACTCTAAAGTCCCGGTTTTACTAGTCCCGGCACCTTCTTGTAGAATCAGCCCGGCGTAGGGCAAACCGGGCATCCGGTTTGAAACCCATCAGGCTAACCCGATAGAAGAGTAAACGTATGTCGCCGCGCAAAAACAAAAGATAGGGAATTAATATTTAGAGGAGGGAATAATGGCAGGAAAATCTGACTCTGTGGTCAAGGTGTCAAAGGCATTACAGGAGCAATTGAACCAGGCAATCGCCAGAGAGTTACAGGTAGCTATCCAGTATATGTGGCAGCATGTCCAGTGGGGCGGAGTAAAAGGTTTTGCGGTACAGAATGAGCTTAAATCCATCGGGATAGCTGAAATGAAGCACGCCGAGGCCATTGCGGAAAGACTATACTACCTGGGTGGCATACCAACGACCAAACCTACCCCCATTCTGGTGGGCACTACTCTGAAAGAAATGATTGAGCAGGACGTGAAAGATGAAGAGAATGCCATCAATCTTTACAAGAAGATTGTAGAGCAGGCGAGAAAAGAAGGTGATGAAACGACCAACCGCCTTTTCCGCGAGATTTTGCAGCAGGAAGAAGAGCATCACGATACTTTCACCACGCTGCTTGAGGAAATATAGCCATGACCAAGTCAATTAAAGGTAGCCGCACCGAAAAGAACCTCCTTGCCGCTTTTGCCGGAGAATCACAGGCCAGAAACCGCTACACGTATTTTGCCAGTGCTGCCCGGAAAGAAGGACTGGAACAGATTGCCAATATCTTCACCGAGACGGCGGAGAATGAGAAGGAACATGCCAAGGTGTTTTTCCAGCACCTGGAAGGTGGAAATGTAGAGATAATCGCCGGCTACCCGGCAGGTATGATTAAAGATGCTAAATCAAACCTGGAAGCTGCGGCTGATGGAGAGAAGATGGAGTGGACTATCATCTATGCGGACTTTGCTAAAATCGCCGGTGAAGAAGAGTTTCCTGAGATTGCCAATTCATTCGACCAGATATCGAGAGTGGAAAAATTTCACGAGTCAAGGTACAGAAGACTAATCAATAATCTAGCCAAAGGTGAGGTATTTAAGAGAAAGACCCCGGTCAAATGGCACTGCCTCAACTGTGGTTATGTTTATGAGGGTAGTGAACCACCTAAGCAATGTCCGGCCTGTAAGCACCCGCAGGCATATTACGAATTACTGGCAGAGAACTACTGATATTAACCGGATTGAGCGGGTCAGAGCAACCTCCGGTGAGAATCCGGGTAAATGCCTAAGGTAGTGTCAAGCCTCCGCCCAGCTCGGCCAAGCTGATGCGACTGTAAATAGCTCCGGCACGGGTTAATTGGCTCTTTATCAGGCCAATGGATTTCACTTTAATTATACCAGCCTCAAATGTGGTGCCGGCAATAAGTTTTCCCAGCTTTTGTCGCTCCTCAGGCGAAGCCTGGTCGCGAACTCGTGCCAGTGTCAGGTGAGGGGTAAAAGCTCGTGCTTCCGCATTAAATCCAAGCTGGGACAGGTTGGAATCCAGAAGCCGCTGAAGCCGGATGAGCGTGTCCAACTCACCGCTTATCCCAACCCAGACTATCTGGACCCGGTTTATATTGGGGAAGGCTCCCAGCTCTTTAACCTCAAGCTGAAAAGGTGGTATTTGCCGGGTAGCCTCCGTCATCGCCATGGTTATCTCATCGATTCTTTCAACGGCAACATTACCGAGGAAGTTTAGCGTCAGGTGAATGCTCGCCGGGTCGACCCATTTCGCCGGAGGCGGTTGCCTCGCCTTCAGCCGGACGATGAGCCGGGCAAGCTCCTGCTTTAACTCCTCAGGCAGCTCAATGGCGATAAAACAACGGATTTCTTCCATGCTTCAAGACCCGGAAGCTATCTTGATGCCGAGCAGTCTCCGGGCATTACCGGAAAGTATCAGATGCTTCGTCTCCTCAGGTAGCTCCAGGGACTCAATCTCTCTCAGCAGACGCCCCGGTGATAGCAGCGGGTAGTCACTACCGAAGAGAACCTTATCATCGCCAACCAGTTGCACTACCTGACGGTATACCTGATGGTTATACAGAAAAGGCGATGCCGCCGTGTCAAAAAAGACATTTGTCATCGCTCGCTTCACCTCGGGCATCAGGGCATAAAAGGGTAAGCCACCACCCCAGTGAGCACAGACCAGTTTCAGGTCAGGATAGCTCGTAATCAGCGGGTAGAGAACTTCCGGGGTAAGACTTCCCTTGCCCGGATACCGGTGACCTACCGACTCAGAAGTATGGGTCAGCAGAACAAGATTATGTTTTATTATTGTCTCAATAATGGGCTTTATTATTCCCGAATTCTCGGCGGTGAGCCATGGTGTCTCCGGTCTCATCTCACCGACTCCTCTTATACCTTGACAGGCACAACGCTCAAGCTCACCCAGAGCCTCTTCAGGCGAACCATTCGGGACAGAACAGAAACCGACCAGGCGGCGTGGATAACGATTAACTGACTCCAGGATATAGTTATTGGTTTCAACGCATATCCTGGAGTTGCTCCAGGCAATATTTTGCACCACCGAAATATCAATCCCATGATTATCCATACTGGTAATAAGCTCGTCCGCTGTGGCTAACCTGGCTTTGGGCGAAGAGTACATGGCAGCAAAAAGGGGGTCGGCCTCAAGATACTGGCCCAGGTTGTTCTTCAGCCAGGGAGGAAAGATATGGGTATGAAAATCTATAATCACCACCAAATTATAGCAAAGTAACTCAGCTTGCTTCAATCATCCTCATAAAATACGACTTATACCTGATGTCATTTTTCCCACGAGAATGGTGCGACGAAGTATTGAAGATTCAGATATTCTGCCATGCCCCAGTTTCATCAGGCCACTCAAGGATGGAGACAAGCAGCATGGATAATACCATGAACAAAGATGTAATATGAAGATATATGCAGTAAATAGCAGATATTCAGGTTAACACAGCGTAATTAATCCCTCTCACTGCTTTCAGATACTGCTACGTACTGTGGGTAGATATTCCATTAGTTGCGGGGGATGAGCACCTATGCTATGCTTATTATTAGCAGTCTCACCCCGAGACTGCTAATATTTGGTAATCCGAAGAGGAGGAAGGAGCAATATGGCAACTAAGTTAGAGCCCTTGGCTGACCGGTTGGTGGTTAAACCCACAGCTAGAGAGGAAATCACGAAGGGAGGTATCGTCTTACCGGACACAGCTAAGGAGAAACCCCAGGATGGGAAAGTGGTGGCGGTAGGTCCTGGCCGGTTGTCCGAAGATGGAAAGCGGATACCGATGGATGTAAAGGCCGGTGACATTGTCGTTTATGCCAAATATGGTGGCACTGAGATTAAGGTCGACGATGAAGAGCTGATAATCCTGCGGGAGAGCGATATTCTGGCGAAAAAGACGACCAAGGGCAAATAGTAAAACATTGTCATAAGGAGACGAAAGATGGCAAAACAGATTATATTTGGTGAAGATGTCAGGCATTCCCTGAAGAAAGGGATAGATACGCTGGCCGAGGCGGTTAGGGTAACGCTGGGGCCAAAAGGGCATTGTGTTGCACTGGACAAGAAGTGGGGAGCACCATCGGTAATCGATGATGGCGTTACCATTGCCAAGGAAATCGAGCTTCCCGATGCCTTTGAGAATATGGGCGTGCAGATGGTTAAAGAAGCTGCCAGCAAGACCAATGATGCTTGTGGTGATGGTACGACGACTTCCACCATTCTGGCTCACGCAATTGTTACCGGCGGCTTCAAGAACATCGCTGCCGGAGCCGAACCGATAGCACTGAAGAAAGGTATCGAGCGGGCAGTACAGGCAGTTGTTGATGAACTCAAGCGGGTATCTACCCAGGTCAAGGGTAAGGAACAGATTGCCCAGGTGGCGACGATAACAGCCAAGGATAAAGAGATTGGTAATCTCATTGCCGAGGTTATGGAGAAAGTAGGTAAAGACGGCGTTATCACTGTCGAGGAATCTAAAGGGCTAAAGTATGAAACCGAGTTTGTCGAAGGAATGCAGTTCGACCGCGGTTACATCAGCCCCTATTTCATTACCAATGCTGAGAAGATGGAAGCGGTGATTGAAGACCCTTACATCCTCATCACCGATAAGAAGATTTCAGCCGTATCTGATTTTCTTCCTGCCCTGGAGAGGATATTACAGGTCTCCAAGAACCTGCTCATTATTGCCGAAGATGTTGATGGTGAAGCCCTAGCGACACTGGTAGTCAATAAGCTACGGGGCACCCTTAACGTATGTGCCGTCAAGGCCCCTGGCTTTGGCGACCGGCGTAAGGCAATGCTGGAAGACATCGCCATCCTCACCGGCGGCAGCGTGATTTCCGAAGAAATCGGACGCAAGCTGGACTCGGTGACGGTAGAAGACCTGGGACGTGCCCGCCGAGTAACTATAGACAAGGATAATAGCACGGTTGTTGAAGGCAAAGGCACCGAGGACGCAATTAAAGCGAGAATCAAGCAGGTCAAAGCCCAACTGGAAGAAACAACCTCTGATTTTGACCGCGAGAAACTACAGGAACGCATGGCCAAGCTATCCGGTGGAGTCGCTGTTATCAAAGTGGGCGCCGCTACCGAGATTGAGCTTAAAGAACGGAAGCACCGGGTTGAAGATGCGTTATCAGCCACCCGGGCTGCTGTCGAAGAAGGCATCCTGCCGGGTGGTGGGGTAGGCCTGCTTAACGCCCTGCCGGTCCTGGATAAAATTAAGGTTAGTGGTGACGAAGCGACCGGTGTTGATATTATCCGTAAGGCCGTTGAGGAGCCAATCCGCTGGATTGCCATCAATGCCGGTAGAGATGGCTCGGTGGTGATTGATACGGTCAAGAAAGGCGCCAAGGGTGCGGGGTACGATGCCGAGGCCGACGAGTTCGGTGATATGATTAAGAAGGGTATTGTTGACCCGACAAAAGTTGTCCGCTCCGCCCTGCAAAATGCCGCCAGTATTGCCTCTATGGTCTTAATCACGGAGTCACTGGTAGCCGATATTCCGGAGAAGACGCCGGCGATGCCGGCTGGTGGTGGTGGTATGGGTGGTATGGGTGGCATGGGTGGTATGGGGGGCATGGGGGAATATTAGCCAGGGCTTTCCAAACTAAATAAAAAAGCCGCCCCACAAATTGTGGGGCGGCTTTTTTATTGCTTCAATAATTATAGAGTTAATAGCTCATCGAGAGGCTCATCAACCGCGACAGGGCCCACGACCGCCAGGCGTAAACGCTCGCCAACCAGCAGCTCTTCAGCGAGCTGTTTTACCTCATCAGCCGTGATGGCGTCAATAATTGAGGTCACCTGGTCAACATTTAGAATACGTCCGGTCAATACCTCCTGTCCCCCCATCCACCCTGCCACGTCACGGGTGTCTTCCATCCGTAGCAAAAGGCGCCCTTTGACCAGCTCTTTTCCCTTGCTGAATTCTGCTTCCGGAATCGTGTCTTTAAGTTTGGCAAGCTGCTCCACAATCGCCTTGATAGCCACCTTCAGGTTCTTCGGTTCGACTCCGGCATAGATTGTTAACGAGCCGGAGTCAAGAAGATGGTCGACATAACTATGGATGCTGTAAGCGAGTCCCATTTTGTCCCTGATTTCATTGAACAACCGGCTGCTCATTCCCTCGCCGAGGATGACATTGAGCAGGTCGAGGGTAAAGCGCCTGGGGTGGAGAAGTGATAACCCGGGTAAAGCCAGGCAAAGATGAGCTTGTTCGGTTTCCCGGGTCTCAATCAGTCGGCGCGGGTTTGGTCTCTCATCATAAGGGAGATACTCTGCCCCGTGATTTCGCCCCTGCCAACCGGCCAGAGCCGGGGTAAGGGTGGCGACAACATTTTCATGGCGGATGTTACCGGCAATCGCCACCACGGTATTGTCCGGTCGATATTGTGTATCCAGGTAGTCCAGTATCATATCTCGATTGATTGCGGCCATCGATTCCCTGGTTCCGGCGATATCGCGTCCCAGGGGATGCCCGGGCCATAATAGCTCCTCAATAAGCTGGTTTACTTCCTGTGATGGTGAATCTTTGGTCATGTTAATTTCTTCGATAATGACCTGGCGTTCCCGCTCAATATCTACCGGGTCGAACCGGGAATGGAGCAACATATCAACCAATACATCCAGAGCCATGGTGAAGTGTGGTTGAGCTACCTTACACCAGTAGAGGGTAAGTTCTTTATCCGTCCCGGCATTGATGATTCCACCTACGCCTTCGATGGCAGTGCAAATATCCTGCGAAGTCATCCGTTTCCGGGTGCCTTTAAAGCAGAGGTGCTCGATAAAATGTGAGATACCGGCCTGTGTGCTATTCTCGTAGCGGGAGCCAACCCCAATGAAGAAACAGATAGAGACAGAACGAGTATGAGGCATGGCCGTGGTGAGGATGCGTAACCCGTTATCTAGAGTCGTCTTTTGCTGCAATATGATAACTCCTTCATTACTTAATTAGACATATTTTAAACGGAAATCACCTGTCCGGTCAATCAGGATGCCTTTACCGGTGAGCCAGGTTATCGTGAGATGTCAAACAAAGAGATTACTAAACAATCTCGGTAAATGAGCATCGTAGGCTTGACAAGAATCTCACTCTGTTGTAAAGTAATTAACGAACAAATGTTCTCAGAGATGCCGATTGAGAGAGCTTTCAGCTAAGCAGCAGAATATGGTGCTTTTCATCCGTAGCTTTTGGGCGGAGCAGGGCTATCCGCCTACCGTCCGGGATATCGTCAGCGGCTGTGGCATCAGCTCCACCTCGGTGGTGGACTATAACCTGGATATACTGGAGCGGGAAGGGTATATCCGCCGGCATTCCGGCATTTCCCGCGGTATTGAGCTTCTCACCCGCACGGCGGCTCGTGAGCGGAACCTGCCGGTGCCCCTTATCGGACTGATAGCTGCCGGTGAGCCGATACCGGTGCCTGCTCCGGATACATGGAGTGTGACCGCTTCCGCAGAGACGCTAGAGGTGATGGATGAGCTAACCCGTGACCGAAAAGGAGTTTATGCTCTTAAAGTAAAAGGGACATCGATGATAGATGCCTTGATTAACGATGGTGATGTCATTCTGATGCAGTATGTAAACGTGGTCGAAAATGGAGAGATGGCGGCAGTCTGGCTTAAAGCGGAAAAAGAAGCGACTTTAAAGCGGGTATACCTTGAAACAGGCCGTATCAGGCTCCAGCCGGCAAATAGCCAGATGCAGCCAATCTATACCAGCCCGGACAATATTGAGATTCAGGGTAGAGTTATCGCTGTCATCCGCAAATTAGCATAGCTACTGGCTAAATTACGGTAACGTAGTTATCTGCCTCTTATTACTTGACCACCGGACTCTTTTTATAGGCCGGAGTACACCAGTGCATATATTTGGGGTTGTTGCCGCGGATGGCATCAAAATAGATTTGCTGGAGCTTCTGCGTTACCTCACCGATTTCGCCTTTGTCAATTTTGCGGTGGTCAATCTCAGCCACCGGTGTGATATGAGCGGCGGTACCGGTGAGGAAGCATTCCTGGGCCGTGTAAAGCTCGCTGCGGTCAACCAGTCTCTCCTCTGTTTCGATACCCAGTTCTTCCCGGGCCAGCTCAATAACGGTATTCCGGGTAATCCCCAGTAGAATATTGCTGTAGGTGGCAGGCGTCACCAGCTTGCCGTCAATCACCAGGAAAAGATTCTCACCACTGCCCTCTGAGACATGGCCGTCGGGAGCAAGTAAAATGGCCTCGTCAAAGTTGTCCTGGATAGCTTCAGTCTTGGCAAACGCCCCACTGACATACATACCTGAAATTTTCACCTGTGGTGGGATGACATTATCATCAGGACGCCGCCATGCCGAGACCACGCATTTCGCTTTATCTACATCGAGGTAAGGTCCCCAGGGGATGATAAAGGCAAGGAAATCATTTTCCAGGCCGTGCAGGCGGACACCGAGAGATTGGGAGCTTTTATAAGCCAGAGGGCGGATATAAATATCCTCCTGGAAGGCACATTTCTCCACCAGTTCCACCGTTATCCGGCACATATCATCAAGACTATAAGGCAGGTCAATATGCAATACCTTGCATCCTCTCAGTAGCCGTTCATAGTGCTCTTTGAGGCGGAAGATATAGGTCTGTTGCTTTTCGCTATTCCAGTTCCCGCGTATGCCCTCGAAGATGGCGGTACCATAGTGAAGGGCATGAGTCATCACTCCAATCTTGGCTTCGGCTAAGGGGACAAATTCATTATGAAAAAAGGCATAGGACGGCATTTTTCACTCCTTTCAAAGGCTTTTAATGGGGTTTATTATAAACTAACGGTAAGCCAGAAAACAAGTTTCATTATCAAATCTATCTACAATAACGATGCCCAGATACCGAGAAACTGGTTTAAAATTCTAGCCGTAGCTCCCCAGACTACTTTCCCATCGTAGCTATAGGAATAAGGGAGCACCGGCAGACCGTTGGTTATTTCACTTTCCTGGCGCAAACAATCTTGAGCTAGCAGGTCTGCTAGCGGGGCTTCAATAATCTCCTCGACCTCTATGGGGTCTCTCTTGAACAGGTATGGCCAGGGAATTTCAGCAACGAAAGGAGAGATGATATAGGGTGAAGTTGTGGTGATAGTATCGTCCAGCTCACCCAGTAGCTCAACCGCTTCGCTGGCAAGACCTATCTCTTCAGAACATTCTCTTAAGGCGGTGCTGGTCAACGTTCCGTCTCTTTTTTCGTAAGCTCCCCCGGGGAAAGATATCTGTCCCTTGTGGTCTTTCACTCTCTCCGTCCTTTTCGTGAGCAGAACATGATACTGCCCGTGTTTACAGTAGATTGGTAGTATGACGGCTGAAGGCAGGCGCTCCGGGTTAATAATATGAATCTTTTGTCGCTGTGACAGGGCTTGCCTGAGTCTCTCTTTCACAATTCTATAGTAACACCACCGGGCTGTTGATGACAAGGATTAGTCACTAATTGTTTCCATCAAGTGAGCGGTGCTGTGTCACCGCTCTTTAAGCTTTATTGAGTGAGTCTGGCCGGCGATAAGTGTTGCTCTGTCTTACCGTTGCTCATGGTGAAATCCCGATGCGTGGTATTTTCACGCTTTGTTGACGACATTATGCGGAGCTTGTCCCTGCCACACCCGGTAGATATTTTCCCATATACCCTTGATACGAGACTCAAACTCTTCCTGGGATAGGCCGGCCACGTGGGGAGTGGCCACGACATTCTCCATCGATAGCAGCGGATTATCCGGTGTGGGTGGCTCTTGCTCAAAGACGTCCAGTCCGGCCCCAGCGATGATGCCTTCCTGCAGTGCCCGAATCAAGGCGGCTTCGTCCACTATTGGGCCACGGCTGCAGTTTATCAATATGGCCGATGGTTTCATCATATTGAGTTGCTCCCAGCCAATGAGTTTTTGCGTTGCATTATCCAGAGGGACGTGCAGCGTCACAATGTCACTGCTTCTCAGCAGCTCCTCGAAGGTAACCGCCCGTGTTTGAAGCTCATTAACCACCTGTTGGGGAATTGTGCTGCGATTGACAAAGATAGTGTTTGCTTCAAAAGCGTGCAATATCCTACCGACACGACGTCCCTGGTTGCCCAGACCAACGATGCCTACGGTGCTTCCTGCCAGTTGATGACAGACGGTGCGTAGCTGAGACCGTTGTTCACGGTAATGGGGGCGTTTTACCCTGAGGATATCGACCATCGCCTGGAGGCGCCGGGACACAGCAAGCATCAGCATCACGGCATGCTCGGCCACAGGGACAGCATTAGAACCACCAATGTTGGCTACCGGAATACCGCGCTCGGTAGCTATCTCCAGGGGAACATGGTCATAACCCTGACTGGAAACATGAACCAGCTTGAGTCGCGTTGCCTCTTTTAGCAGCCTGGCTGGGACTCTGGCTGCTTGCGCCAGAATAAAATCGCAATCTTTTGCCCGGGCGATTATTTCGTCCTCGGGCAATCGTAAACTAATGATTTCTACTTCGAACTCTTTGGGAGCCAGGGCCACGATACGCTCTCGTTCGTCAGGTGATCCACCGCTGATTAAAGCTACTTTAGGCATCGATATTTTTGTCTCCTCTGGTTATGTTCACCGTGGCGAGTTTTTAACTACTTGGTGCAATTTGACCCACCGGCTTGAGGGACTGTCTTATTCTTGATTAATCTATTTACTTTACTGCCTGTTTCAGTCCGAGGAAGATAGCTTTTTGTCTTTCAATATGACGGTACATCAGGATAACGAAGACAGCGAAGACGGCGGCAAGCAGTATTACATAAGCCAGTCCTTCCCTGCCCAGTACCTGCCAGACGAAGGCCAGGGTCAGCAGTAGACCGGTCGCCAGATGGCTGGTTACCGTGAGTGCATTTGCCGGGATAAGGTCAAAAGAAGCCGCATAGTGTTTGCGGGCGTATTGTATTGCGCGGAATGCCAGGGGTAGGGTCATCAACCCCAGCAGCGCTGTGACCGGCAGGATACCGGCAGCGACGCCGGCACCGATAGAGAGATAAACCCCGGCCATAATCACCACGAAGAGGCTTACCGCCCTTCCACGCCCAAGCCGTACTACCAGGGTATTTTTACCCACGCGTTTATCGGCAGTATAGTCAGGAAACTCGTTAATATAGAGCACGGCAGCGATGAGAAGGGAAACCGGTATCGCGGCAATTACCGGTACCCAGCTAAGGCTCTGGGTTTGGACGTAATAAGCTCCCAGGGTCATCAGGATGCCGAAGTTCAGTCCCACCAGGAACTCACCAACGCCTTTCCTGGCCCAGTTCAGTGTCCCACCGGTGTAGAACACTCCGCAGATGAGACCGATAGCACCGAGAAGAAGAATAAATGGCCCCCGCGCCCAGGCGAGGTAGAAGCCAATAACCGCACTCAGAGCAAAAAAGAAAATGCTGCCGGAGAGCACCTCCAGCGGGCTTAGCAGCCCCAGTTGAATTACCCGGCTTCCCCCGCTGAAGGGACGGACGAACTCGGTGTTAACCTCATCATTACCGCTTTTGTGGTCGAAATAGTCATTGATGACATTACTGCCAATATGGATTGACAGTGCCGCAATAAGCGTGAGCAGAAGATAGCCCCAGTGTAACGTTCCGCCGGTAAACCAGGCGATGGCTGCCCCCAGGAGAACCGGAACGAGGCTGGCAGTAAGAAAAGGTATCCGGAGCGCCATTGCCCAGTTCTGCAGCTTCATCTTGAGCAGGAGCAAGTCACTTACCACGTGCCGGTTCTGGGGAAATTCGATGACGGTCGGCGGCATTCCCTGGACAATCTCGGCGAAGACACGAAACTTGATGGTCTCCGGGACCACCTTGATGCAGTCCAGGAGTTGGCTGTTACCGGTATCGGTTAGGTACTTCACTACCGGCGACCGCAGCGCCGTCATCTTCAGGGCTTGTTCTCTTTCCGCCGGGTCGGTCACGAAGACGGCTTTACCGGTGATTTCAACCTCTTTGGACTGGTTGATGTCACTCCCGGGCTGGCTGACCAGCAGTGAAAGCGAAGGATGGTGTGTCATCTGTACCGTTTTAGGGTCGCCCTTCATCGTCGCAACGTAAATATTAAAGCTATCGTCGGTGGCATAGTGCATCATGCGTACCCGCAGCTTATCTCCGGCTGAAGTGGCGACAGCCGCCACCGCTACTGCCTGCATCACGGACAAAATATCTTCCCGACGATGAGATTGCGCAACCATTATTTTCTCTCCTGCTCGCCGTTAGTAATTATTATCGAGAACATTATTGGTGACGGTCTGGCCGGTAAAAGCTAACAAGCAGACCCGACCTTCTGCCCGCGCAGTGTCATAGTTCAACCACGTATAATTGCCTGCTTAACCAGCCTGGAACTGTAAATTAACCGGTCAAGCCTTATTTGCCCAGAGCGGTTTCTTCCTTCTTCCGGACAGAGCGGCCGCCGTGGCCGTGTTTCACTTTCTTGAACGTCTCCTGGTAGGCACGTCGCTGCTCAGCCTTTTCTTGCTTTCTCCCCATGTTATTGTCCTCCGGTCTTAGTCTTATTGGTAAGATTAATAAACAATATCTTTATATTCTAGCGTGATTCTCTCTTGCTCGCAACCGTAGAGCCACTCCGGTTCTGCTCAATCATGGTTGTCTTTGTGAGGGGTCGTTAGACCCCGTGGCAATCTCATGCCCCACCCATCCGAGATTGCTTCGCTTCGCTCGCAATGACACTGAGACAACTAAGATTGAGTAAAAGGGCCACTCCTGTTTTGGACGGTACGCCCCGTCAGTTTTGCCTGCCCGGCTACCAGTCTCACCTGGCGCGGGCCGGCGTACCACATGCAGATTGCGGCCACTACCAGCGATAGTATGATAAAATAGAAAGCCGGAAGATAAGTCCCCAGGGTATCAAATATTATGCCTCCAAGCCAGGGGCTGATAGCGCCGCCGATACCAAAACCCATCACAATGAAACCATTAATCGAGCCGAAATTCTTCCCCTGGAAAAGGTCAGCCACTGAGGCGGTGAAGGTAGGTGAAATAATCCCCATACCCAGCCCGAAGAGCAGGCTATAAGCGTACATTAACCATGGAGTGGAGTTACCCCGGTTGAGAATGAGCATCAGGATACCGGCGATACCAAGCGTGATACCGATAATGATGGTTACCTCCCGGCCAAAACGGTCAGAAAGGAAACCGAGCAGGTTACCAACGCCATTGCAGACCCCGTAAAGACTGAAGATGAGCGCCCCGAAAGCACGGGTATAACCTGCATCCACGGCAAAAGCCACCTGGTGGGCCAGAATAAGGCCAAGAGCCAGTCCCCAGGCAAACAGGCTACCGAGAAAGAGAAACCAGAAGCGGCGGGTTTTTAGTGCCTTGGGTAAAGACCATTCCTGGCTGGTCCATTTCTCATCTACCACCAGCGACTCACTACCTGGTGTTCTTTTTGTTGTCATCTTTAACGATTCTGCCGTTTCGCCATCGGGGAGCAGTCCTTTGTCCTTCGGCTCCAGGCGCTGGAAAATGGCAATAACCGGAGCGATGGCCAGGGCCATCAAGCCGAGAGCCACAAAAGAAGCACGCCAGCCGATTTGAGTGGTAAGATACTCAACGCCGGAAGACATACTGAAAGCCATGGCGAAGCCCAGGGCGAAGATACCAAGAGCAGTCCCCCTCCGTTTGATGAACCAGCGTGATACGATGGCCGCATTGGTTACATAGCCGGTGACACAGATACCGAGAGAAGCTATTACCCCGAAAAGCAAGTAGAGGTGCCATATCTGTCCAGTCTGGCTGGAAGCGGCGGCGGCAATTGCCAGAGTAATTGCCCCGGCGGTAAGGAGTTTGCGTGGGCCGAAGCGGTCAATGGCCAGGCCGGCGATAGGTGCTGATACCCCGTAAACAATGACATTGATGGAAAAGACGAGGGCGGTTTCCGCCCGGCTCCAGCCAAACTCGCTGAGGATGGCGACGTAAAATACGGAGAATGAATAGCGAATCCCGTAAGAGATGGCTACGGTAATGAGGCTAATGAGGACAATCAGCCAGCCATAGAAAAGGAGCGGTTTCTTTTCTGCCATGTTTCGGAATAAAGCCTGAGGACTAATTCACAATATGATAGCATATATTCCCGCTAAATTGGTGAGTAGTGAATCTATTTACATTCCGTCAAAAAAGAGATAGGCTTACCAATCTATCCGGCAGTTATTGCGCCGCTTGGGCGAATGATATATACTGCTAACTTGAATAGAGAGTTGGCTTGCCTGAGTGGGAGCGGATAGGTCCCGGTGGGCTTCGCGGACTTCAAATCCGTCGGGGGGCATTAAGAATGCCTTCGGTGGGTTCGACACCCATGCGCTCCCGCCATGGTATGGGAATTAAGGAGGTTTATGAAAGTACAGAAAGTAGGTGTGGTTGGTTGCGGTGCCATGGGTGGCGGTATCGCCCAGATTTCAGCTCAAGCAGGCTACTCGGTAGTTGTCTCCGAGATAAGCGAGGAGCTTCTTAACAAGGGGCTGAAGTCAATTGACTCTTTTCTCACGAAAAGCGTGGAAAGAGGCAGGATGTCTCAGCAGGACAAAGATACCACTATGAGCCGGCTCAAGGGCACTACCAAACTGCAGGACTTCGCTGAGTGCGACCTGGTAATTGAGGCGGCGACGGAAAACATGGAGTTAAAAAAGAAAATATTCGCCCAGTTGGACAAGATTTGCTCCAAGCAGGCGATTCTGGCAAGTAATACCTCTTGCTTATCGATTATGGATATGGCGGTAGTCACCGGCAAGCCGGACAAGGTGGTTGGGTTGCACTTCTTCAATCCGCCACCGCTGATGAAGCTGGTCGAGATTGTGAAGAGCATTGCTACCAGCAGCGACACCCTGGAGACCGCCAAAGACTTCGGGAAGTCGGTGGGTAAGACCATCGTTATCGCCAATGATGCACCTGGATTCATCGTTAACCGCCTGCTCATACCTTACCTGCTCAATGCTATCCGCATGTTAGAGGCGGGTCAGGCCACCAGGGAAGACATCGATACGGCGGTCAACCTGGGATTGAATCATCCGATGGGTCCGCTGACCCTGGCGGACTACATTGGGCTGGATGTCACCTATTTCATTGCCGGCGCCATTTATGATGAGTTCAAAGACCCTCAATACGCAGCACCGGTGTTGCTCAAGAAAATGGTTACCGCCGGCTGGCTGGGACGGAAGACCGGAAAGGGCTTCTACGAATATAAATAGAACTCCCGGTATCCGGTAGAGAAGTCGCTGAATGCCAGGAAATCTTTACTCTTTTTCAAGTTCTTCCAGCCTGGCATCGCTGATGCCGAAATGATGGGCTATCTCGTGCTTGAGCACTCTGCCTATCTCGGCAGATAGCTCAGCTTCATTATGGCACCTGGCTTCGATGGGCTTTTGGAAGATGCTTATTTTGTCGGGAAGCACCATCCCGTAGTAGCTATCTCTTTTGGTTTGCGGAACTCCCTCATAAAGCCCGAGCAAGGTTTCGCCATGTGTCAGTCCCGACCTCCTGAGTTGAGCCGGAGTTGGGTAATCTTCTATAACCACATCGATATTCTCCAGTTTATCTAGAAACTCCTGCGGTAAGTCCTCGACGGCTTTACTGACTAGCCCGGCGAACTCCTCTTGATTCATGGTTTGTTCAGAACCCCTCACCCTTTATCCCTCTCCCCTTCCGAAGGGAAGGGGGACGGGGGGATAGGTGGTAAACAAATCTCAGTATAGCACTCTCTCATCGCCAGTGCGGCGGGTTATTTTCCTGTCATCGAGATACTCCAGGAAAGCCTGGGCATACTTCCGGCTGGTCTGAAATAGGTCACGCGCTTCGGCCAGTGTCACCTTGCCGTGAGCCTTCATGTGGGCGGTAACCTTATCTACCATCTCATGATAAGCGGTAGTGGCAAAGACGATATTATCACTTACCTTGACTACCCGGTGCTGCTCTACCAGCCAGTTGAGCAAATCCGGCTCGGGGAACTGGTCGGTCGGGGGGGAGTAGGGATTCCGGGCGAGGGCTTTGAGAAAGGTATCAATCTTGGCCTCTTGAGCCGGATTTAGCTGAATGCGATGAGACGGCAGGCGAACCGCTAGCCCTTCTTCACTCAAATGGCCTTTCTCGACCAGCAACGGTAAGATAGCCGGAAATTGCTTGCCCAGTTTCAGCCGGCTGTTTAGCTCGACTTTAGGCATGCCGGAGCGAGCCGGGAACTTGTGATGGTAGTCCTCAACAACGGAAGCTGCGTCTTCGGTCAAACGCAGCCAACCGGATGCAGTGAAAAGAAGGCTATGCTCTCCCTGGCCTATGGCAATGACCCTTCCCTCCCGGATGAAGGAGGCGAGCAACAAGCGGGCTTCCTCCACGGGCCGGTCGCCTTGAGCCAGAAACCCGCCCAGCTCTACAGGCTGCTTTCTCTCCAGAAGAGCCAGAGTAACCTCTTCTACTGTGCCTTCTTCTTTGATTTTCAGGCCTTGAATGATGTCCGCCCGAAAGCGGCGGAGCCGTTTGGTATGGGTATCAATGACCTTCCCGCCACCCAGGGTCTCCATCGGGGAACGGATAATAAAGCGGTCGCCGTTCACCAGCGCTAGCGGCTGAGCCAGCACAAGCTGCACCAGCATACTCTGTCCCGGCTCAAGTTTCTCCTTCTCCAGTAAACGGACCTTTGCCATTGCCTCGGCGGCGCCGCTGTGAAAACTAACCTCGGCATTATGTGACAAAGGACGGTGGAGATGTGACAAAAGACGGAGTTGGGCGCTGAGCAGGGTCGTGGCGGTGAGCCAGCCCGGTTTGGTGAGAACGTCCCCTCTTTGTAGCTGAGAGGTGCTAATCCCAACCAGGTTTACTGCCACCCGGCTGCCGGGAACGGCCTTGTCCAGGTGGGCTTTATGAGTTTGCAGTCCCCTCAGGCGGGACCTGAGGCCGGAGGGAACAACCTCTACCTCGTCGCCCAGAGAAAAGGAGCCATCGAGCAGGGTACCGGTGACGATAGTACCGGAGCCGGCGATGGTGAAAACCCGGTCGATGGGCAGCCTGGGCCGGCCAATGTCCTTTTTTGGCTCAGTCGTGCGGAGAAGCCCATCAATCACCGCCACCAGCTCGGGTAAGCCTTCCTTGGTAATAGCGGAAACGCTGACGATTGGTGCCTGGGATAGGCTGGTATGGCTGATTAGTTCTTCGATATCCATCCTGACCAGACCCAGCCATTCCTCGTCAACCAGGTCTTTCTTGGTGATAGCGACTACCCCTTTTTGTATACCCAGCAGGTCGATGATAGCCAGGTGCTCCCTGGTCTGTGGCATCACGCCTTCATTGGCGGCAACGACAAGCAGGGCCAGGTCAATACCACCGACTCCGGCGAGCATGTTCTTGATGAACCGCTCGTGCCCGGGAACATCAACAATACCAACCTCCTCGCCTCCGGGCAGCTTGAACCAGGCAAAGCCAAGGTCAATCGTCATCCCACGCTCTTTTTCCTCGCTGAGCCGGTCAGGGTCCATCCCGCTAAGAGCCTGCACCAGCGCCGATTTACCGTGGTCGATATGACCGGCAGTACCTAAGACAAACATGCCAACTAACAGTTCTCCTTTTTAGCCATACGTTTTCTTTAAGATTGTTTGTTGACCTCACCCCCCTTAATCCCTCTCTCCTGAAAGGAGAGGGGGAGGTGAATAGAAAGAGGGCTAATGCCCTCTTAACTCCCACTCATAAGAGAGCTAAAGAGAGGCTTCGCCTCTCTTATAAGAATTCCCCTTCCCCTCTGCAAGGGGAAGGGGATAAAGGGGAGGGGGTTGTTAACCAATTTCTTCCTTAGTCATTTGAGTTATTTTAAGGAAGTCGCTAAATCAGCAAGAGCCTTAGTGACAATCTCGTCTTCTTCAGGCAAGACCGAGCGCGGGTCGAGCAGGAGAGTATCGTTACTGATGCGACCAATAATAGGAAGCTCCGTTTTTCTCAAACGTTCGGCCAGTTGCTGCGCCTGGTTCTTCTCTTTTCTCTTGCTTAAGTCACCGATGGCGACCAGCCTTGTTGGTAATATCGCCCCCGGCAGGCTACCGCCGCCAATCATGCTTTCCCCTTCGATTACCCTTCCCATCGCGCCGAGAGGTTCAGCCCACATCCTGGCTCTACGGTTAATATCCGCAAGGGGCATTGAAATCAGTCGCCAGATTGGTATCCTGGTGGTTGCCTCGCCTTTAACGTAGTGCATTAAGGTAGCTATCAGACCAGCCAGTCTTATTTTATCAATCCGTATCGCCCGTGACAGCGGGTGTTTTTCCAACCTGGCCACCAGCTCTTTTTGGCCCACGATAATGCCGGCCTGGGGGCCGCCGACCAGCTTATCACCCGAAAAAAAGACCAGCCCGGCACCAGTGGCCACGCTTTGCGATACCACCGGTTCCGGTGCAAGACCAAAGAGGTGGGTGTCGAGCAGACAGCCGCTGCCGAGGTCATCAAATACCGTCAGGTCATGCCGACGGGCGAGTGTCACCATCTCCTCGACAGTAACCGAACTGGTGAATCCGGTTATCTGGAAATTGCTTGGGTGTACCCGCATTAAGGCTGCGGTGCGGTCGCTAATTGCCTGTTCATAATCAGTCACATAGGTACAGTTGGTCATGCCCACTTCCACCAGCTTCGCCCCGCTTTGTCTCATGACGTCCGGTATGCGAAAACCACCACCAATCTCTACCGCCTGACCGCGGGAGACGATGACCTCTTTTCGCCGCGCCAGTGCCGTCAATGCCAGCAACACTGCCGCCGCATTGCTGTTCACCACCAGGGCAGCTTCAGCTCCGGTTAATTGACATAACAATTGTCCGATATGTGTGTTGCGAGAACCCCTGGTACCGCTATCAAGGTCGAACTCAAGATTGCTATAGCTCCCGGCGATAGTTTCCATCGCCGCAATCGCTTCCCAGCTTAACGATGCCCGGCCCAGATTGGTGTGCAGTATCACGCCGGTAGCATTAATTACCGGACGCAGGCTGGGTCTGTCCAGGTTTCGTAGCTGAGCACAGATAGACTCGACTATTTCGTTAAGGGAAGGACAGGGCTTACCGGTGGCGATTGACAGGCGCTCATGCTCCAGTTGCTGCCGGGCTATTCTGACGACTAGCTCACGTGGATAGGAGTCCTGAAACGTCTTGATTCGCTCTTCAGTGAGAAGTTTGTCTACACTGGGCAGGTGGCGCCGCTCATTACTCATCAATGCAATTCTAACATATCTAAGCCCACCTTAGAAGCTGATAAGCTTAATACTTCCCCACCTCAAAAAAGGTTTATTCTCCCTAATGGCCTTAATGATTTTTTGCATTTTTAAGGTAGAGAATGCTACAATCTTAGCGGCTTTCAATACTGAGAGGACAAATGGAAAAACGAAAAGAGCCACGATTAACCGAGAGCGTGCGCGGTGCCGGTTGAGCTTCCAAGCTGGGTCCGGGTGACCTGGATAAAGCTTTATGCGGTTTACCCTTAATCTCTGACCCGCATGTGATGCGCGGCATGGAGATACTGGATGATGCCGGGGTGTACCGGCTAAGTGACGACCTGGCACTAATCCAGACGATTGACTTCTTCACGCCCATTGTCGATGACCCGTACATGTTCGGGCAGATTGCCGCGGCTAATGCTCTGAGCGATGTTTACGCCATGGGTGGTAAACCCCTGACGGCGATGAATATTGTCTGCTTCCCGGTGCAATCGTTGGATATTTCCATCCTCAGGGACATCCTTAGGGGTGGCATCGACAAGATGGCAGAAGCCAGGGTGGTGCTGGTCGGTGGGCATAGTATCGATGATACCGAACTGAAATACGGGCTTTCGGTCACCGGCACGGTACACCCGGAGCGGATGGTGACTAACTCCGGGGCAAAGGTAGGGGACAAACTTATCCTCACTAAACCCCTGGGAACGGGTATTATCAGCACTGCCCTGAAGGCAGGAGTGGTGGACAAGAAATTGGCCGATGCTGTCGCCAGGTCGATGGCCACTCTGAATGATAAGGCTTCAGAAATGATGCAGGAAACAGGGGTTCACGGTGGCACGGACATTACCGGTTTTGGCTTTCTGGGACACACTATCCAGCTGGCGCGGAACAGCAAGGTAGGCATCAATATCGATATCAGCGCCATTCCTTTCTTCACTGGAGTCGGCGAGCTGGCCAAACAAGGGTTGTGTCCGGCAGGGTTACACCGGAATCGGGAGTTTTACGGCTCGTGCGTCAGAATTGCCGAGGAAGTGCCCACCCACATGCAGGACATCCTCTTCGATCCGCAGACCTCAGGGGGACT